>Ga0210059_1006618_pt1 | contig 18547 bp, 11 predicted proteins | sample Ectturendosymbi2_FD_188042 | JGI IMG/M metagenome (GOLD analysis project Ga0210059, IMG submission 188042) | Ecteinascidia turbinata endosymbiont from Florida, USA - Sample 2 (SPAdes) (version 2) | ecosystem: Host-associated > Tunicates > Ascidians > Unclassified | place: Key West, Florida... | reverse complement strand
GTGGTACTGCCGAAGAACATTCTGCAATACACCCGATCTCGACTTACAATGTTGGTGAATAACTAAGAAAATAAACATCAATATTCTGATTGCTAAGGGGGGACTTGAGCCCCTTCAACCCCCCCTGGCTGTGCCTTTGGCTCAGGTGATTGTGAAAGGTTCGCTAGTCTCTACCAGTCGCCTCGGGGGTCTACGGTGGGTTTAGCCCCCCAAACAAAGCTCCAAGCCCCTCCAAACTGCAACATGAAACACTATAAATCAGTGCAGTTTTTGTAAATTTTTAGAATGTCAAGCCCCCACGCTCAAATGCAAAGCCCCCACGCAGAAACGCAAAGCCCCCCTATTGAAAACTTTCTGGCGACGGTTCTGGTCTCTACAATTTCACTGTCGTCCTGGTCATTTCTATGATTTTCCTGCATTCTGCCTGCAACAGCCTACGGTAGTAGTTCTGGCAACTCCACCTACGCTGGTTAGACGGTTAATTACCAAAAGAAAGTCTCATGCAGATTACGTTTAGGACGACGGAAGATGCTAAGCATGACTAAACAAAGGACGAGGGAAAACGAAGAGACAGTGACTGTTATCAAATGAACTTCGCTGAAGGAACTGACCTGACAAGATTCACTTCTAGAACCGTTAATTTGAGAGGTTCTGCGTTAGTTCTTTTTGCAATTACTGCAAATTATTTACTTACAAAATGCCGGCTTCAGGCACCGATTTTCAAAATACCGGCTTCTTGCCGGCCTTTGCTAAATTGGCAATGAAATTATGAAATAGCGGACGGGGCGGTGAATACCGGCCATCTGGCAACCTTGCAACGGGGGCAAAAGTGTCTTTTTCATAACTGCATCACAGGTAATTTGATGGTTTATCAAGATCGAGTTAAAACAAATTTTCTATAGTTTTTTAATTATTTTTGAGGTCACCATTGTTGTTGAACAGCAGCAAGCATAGTTGGTACCGATTTTTTTGTTTTTCATAAGTTTCCATTGCCTTTAACTTTTTTTCTTCACCCCCTTGTTGTTCTGAAGCGTCCCGTTTTTCAAACACAAAAATATGGTAGGCCATGCCTAATAGCAGACGTTTTGCCACATGTGGCTGTTGAACGAAGACATCTTTAGCAGAAAATGCTGCGAGATAGTGACTGCAGATAGCGGTAAGCTTCGAAGTTTTGTACTGTGTGAAAAGAAGCATGAATGAAAAAGCATTGCTGAGCCAACGTAGCTCGATTTTTACGACTGTTGCCGCAACAAGGTTCATTTTCGTTATGGCGTAGAAAAGGCAAAACGTTTTGTGAACGTGTTTGAAATTCCCAACTTTGGCCAAATAAAATCAACTCAACCCTGGCTGCGCTCATGCTTGTTGCGTTATCAATCTATTTATCGCTAGCAATCCGCAAATGAAACGATGAATGAGAAATGGTTGCAAGCTGTGTCAAAACAATAGGTCCCACCGAGATTTGAACTCGGATCGCAGGATTCAGAGTCCTGAGTGCTAACCGTTACACCATGGGACCGCGACAGCATACGTGCAAAAATTTCTTTAACTTTCATTTCAAAGTGGTCAAACAATTTAACCTTTGGACCTTCAAAGTGCGTCCTTTAGTGCTCATTTAAAATTTGTGTTGTTAGTTTTGAACTGTCGCTGTTGTTAGTAAAAGGTCGTTCTAACTTACATATGTGATATGAGGCTGGTATATTTTTGGCTCAGGTATTCGGACTGGCTCAAAAAGGGTTATGAGAAATATTTTGCAAGAAACCTTTTAATATATACAGCAACTCAAGCGTTTCAAACAATGCGTGAGGTGACGCGCAAGCAAGGTACGAAGGTTGGTATGGTGGGCGTCAGCATTTATTTTAGTGAATTGTCCACCACCAGAACGCATTGGCATTGAGCGTAGCTGCAGTTAAAGTGGCACTGCAATCCATTTTTTTGTACGTTTAGTTTGCAATTTTTTTCGCACTTGTTTTGTGAATAAACTCTTAACGTCTTCTCTCTGTGTTGTGTATACTTATTGCTTACCATACTACCAGCGTGATGCAAATTATACTACTTACTTAGTATAGTACTAGTAGTAGTTTCCAGTCAATAGAGACGGTACACAGAGTACTGTAAAACTGTACACTCAGGAGTACGTAAACGTAGTGTAGGCTACTCTTTTCAGCCGTACTCCATGGTAACTGGTTACGAACTTGACTAGAAGTAGAAAGTACAATTAATGAATTACAATAGCATGCTACCTTGATATCGTCACCCCCGTATCAATCATATACTCAATACTGTAGTGTGTTTCTTTGCTTTTAATTGGAATATGCAGTATAACATTCTCTGACTGATTTGTCTCGTCTTGATTCTGTTGATTATTTATTGAGGTAAGTACATGTGAAATTCAAATAGCATGCTACCTTGTCTGTCATCAGGCATCTTCACACGAAAACCTAAGTTAGTTTAGCTTGGAAAAACGGAATAAAATACATTAATTAAATTAGGCTAGCCTAAGAGTAAGACAAAATTTCATATGAGATAGATTTCTGGGCAGTTGCAGTATCGTCTCCTTACTCCTTAGAAATGGGTTTTGTAAATTTAAGTCCTTAGGAAGCACGTTGTTCATGTTGTGTGTATCTACTCACTACAGATGTTGATCTGAGATATGGCAATGGCACTCATATGACTTAATTGATATGAATTTCCGCACCAGGATTAGACTAAAGCCTTTGTCTCAACTGTGATCTCGGAGGTTCTCATCCTTTCAAATTCATTTGCCTTAAAAGCCACACAAACAGGTGTCTGCAAGAGTGCAAATCTAATGCAGTTAATGACAAAATCATATGGCTCCTTAGTCCTTGCATATTTCAACTATCTTTTCTGCCAGTTGTTGGTACTGTAATATTGGCATATTCTAGTGTTTTTGTGGTTGACTTGACAGTTGACTCCATGGGCTCATACAGCATATCTTCAAGGGTTAGTGTAGCAAAACGTAAGCTTTACTAGTGAAGCAGAATTGAAAAGTGATGTTCACATGTGACATAAAGTGAAATATATGAACTGTTAACAAAAAACAAGTTTTCTCATTGACTCACATGAAAATTCCAGGATTTATTCAAATCAAGAGTGCACAACCTGCAGCCATACAGTTGCTTGGCCTTCAATAACAACTTATGTGACTGTGCACATACATATGATACTTTAATAAGCTATGGCAGCTGTGTATTAATAAAAGGCAGTGGCTACAGAAACAACTGTGGTTATTTGTATTTTGACACCTTATGTTATTCGTAACATGACAGTAACACAACGAGTGTACAGTAGGCTTGGTAGCAGCATACTAAACATAAAAGGTAAACCTAACCGTAACGCTAACCTTAACCCATTAACCTAAAGTTTGTAAGCTTTTGAAAAAAGCAAAAAAGAAGTGGTCTGATGAATTGAAATGTGTAACCACTACTACCAAAACGAAAGTTGCCAAGGTGAGAGCCGAACTGAGCGCCATTGATACAGCAAATGTAAACACTACTGCTACGTTACCACAACAATGCCGCTTGAGTGACAAACTCAACGTTTTATTCGAACCAGGTCATGCGAGGCGGTTCCGTAGCCACTTCCTTAATAAAAACTCTGTCCTATAATCGGTGGATACTTACGAAAAAGATAGCCAAACAGATATGTGGAAGCAGACGAGTGTTTAAACAAAACAGAAACAATGCAAATAAAATACAAATATTTTGAACACACTGGCGGCCGTAATTCATAAATATAACACAATACAGATGGCAATAGTGCAACGGTTGTTCACCCCTGGCTTCATCAATGTGATATTTTGTAAAAAAAAAAAATATTGTGAAGATTTGTGCAGGCTATCTGGGAAATATGTTTGAATAACTCTTGATTTTGTAGGGGAGGAATGTACCCAGTCATGCTATCCTATAACACTCATGCCTGTTTTATAGCAACCTTGTTCATTTGGAAAGAAACCAAGAAAATTATGTTAGTATGTAGTGCATAGCTGGTCTTGTCTGCAAACTATAAGGCAGTAGTTCCCAACCTTGGCTGTTACACATTTTAGAAATCGATGTTCTTGTCTACCTAAGGTAGACCAACAGACTCAATAAAGTCATTCTTACTTCTGAAAATTTTGCAGCCAACTTAGGATAATATTTTATTGCACTCAAAACTTTTTGCATGAAACTAAAATAAAATCTGAGTTTAAACTTATGTAGGATATCTGTGACTTAAATGCAACAAGACAAAATTCTTATATCTGCTTGAATTATGCATTCTATCTGATGAAAAAGGACATTTAGTGTTTGTTTGATCACAACAGTGCTTCGTTTAAATTCATGAAAATGTAATTTGGTGACAGTGAATTCAATTTTCATACAATGGTCTGTTATTTCTATTCATATGATTGAACCTTTCTCTAACAATATTAGAATGCTTTACTTTTCTAATTTATTATTGCTATAAAGAAAGTGAAAAAAACATGAACAATATAATCAAGCTTTGAGAAACACTCTTATTAGGCAATGATCGAACTATCAAATTGTCTTAGCTTCCAATTCCTGAGTTGTATTTGGGCATTGTATCTAAATCTCTGTATCTTTTTGCTGAACTTGTGTTATGTGCATTTGTATGTACTGCATTTTATGTACTGTATTCTTGTCATCCAGCATACCATGGTAATATGTTGTAGCTTTGTGTTTTCACATCAGTGCATAACATAAGACTTTATTGCATGAGTAATGTAAAATCAGGGCATAACTAATGGCTTACATTTGGCTAATGCAGTGTTTCCTAATCTTTTTAGGATTGCAGCACCCTACGGACGAGAAATATAATTTGCGGCACCCAGTGATGGACCCAAAGCAATTTGCTGTAAGGTTTGATGACATTTCCAAAATCTTAACTCGCGGCACCCCTGAGTATTGTGAATGGGGGTGCTGCGGCACCCCAGCTGGGAACCATTGGGCAAATGCAAAAACAGAAACCGCAGCAATAACAGATTGTGAAAACAATGCCATTGTTCTTATCATGATGATTGATGAATGTTTTTGTTGATTGTGCAATACTATGTTCATTTTGTTGCAGTTTTAAGGTCTTGATAAAATTTCATTGTTGTAATAAGGAGTACAGATAGATTGAGTCACTAAGAAGCATTTAAAATCAAGTAATCATGCATAAGACTTCCTATATTCGGCAAGATGATTCTGAACTGTTATACATGTCTATGGTTGGTGTCCTAATGGCTGCAATCTTTGCGACTGGTTTCCATGCTGATGTTGATCGAACCCTCACTCGTTTAGCTCCGGAAGGTACAGAATACCCATTTCCTGCACATACGAGGTTACCTATGGCAAAGTTTACATCAGCTATTGGAGGATTTCTTGTTGGTGTGTTCTTCTGGAATGTTGTTGGAATGCTGCGGTGGTCTGTGATTTGTCAACTACTAAAGTACAGGTGAGATTTCAAAAGTCCTAAGGTGTTGTAATACCTTGCCTTCATGCTGCATTGCGCATATTTGCAAGCATTCAAGTGAAACATGCTCTGATATGTGTTTGTTTGTTCTGTGTAGCTTATTTGATTATGTTGTGCAGATGCTTGAGACATTCACCTTGTATCCATCTTGTTATGGCATTATTTGACATTAGTAACAAACACTGTTAATTTACCCAATCTTTGTTATCAGTTGTTTTCATAGTTGTAGCAGGTTTCAAACAACTTGTGTTCAACAACATGTTGTTATTCCTTTGCAGAGACTGGATTTATTTTCCAAAGAATAAATTGACAAAAGTAAGTGTTTCTGCCATTGCAATGATATAACAGCATTTTAACCTGATTGTGTCACTTTGCCAATTAAGTGCAATTGCTTTTGATGGAGGTGTTGTGACATCCTAGAATAGTGGTCACCAACATGGCACTTGCAAGCACCAACTTGTTTGTAAGAACCACATGGGTCGTCCACAAACGTGTTCTAAAAGAGCATTAGCATGATTAGTGTCTTCACATAGATGGTTATCATCAATTAATGATAACATCATTCAAAGTAAATTGAGCAAATGTTTTATTTCAAAAGTGTGTATCAAACTGGTAGCCTTTCATATTAATTGGCATCCAAGAAGTAGCTCTCAGTTTGAAAAAAGTTGGTGACCCCTGTCCTGGAGTTTCATGAAAGTTGCAGCAGATGCATTGAAAATATGATGAAATTCTGCTATGGTGGTGGTGCAGCTAAAAGCTAAAAAAAGAATGTAAAGCATGTTTGTTTGCAGCTAAAATACATAAAATGAAATTAAATGAGGCAGTGAAGATGGTGAAAAGCTAATTGCTTAGATCCATAGCAGCTTGCTGATATTGCTAGAAAGAATGAGATAACTTATTGGATCTGTTTATTGTGTATTCAGAAACATTTTATATTCTTTATGAACTTAACACTTCTTGCTATTTTCAGCTCTGGTTTACAACACTTGCATGTATCATTCCAAGAAAAAGGTTCCTTTATACTTTTCAACATGTTTTACCCAAGTATCCTTTGCCTTCACTGCGAAGTACCTGTACAAAGTAAGCATAGACTTTGTTTACTGGCAGTGGCATGTATGTACTAACAATACAATATAGCAGCTCGTATGCTTCAGTCTATGTCTACTGTTATGTGATTGTTCTTACCAAATCAAGCTACACCGATCCATGCAGAATATGCTTTTCTGGCAATGCACTTTTGATTTAAGTCCTTACTCCAGCATAAAATATACTGGTGATAAAGCGGTTGTCCATACTTTCCATGCCTGCTATTTCTCTCAGGAGGGTCATAAGTATGGCCAGCTGACCATTTAAAATCATAAAAGTCATATTGTTTTCTGTGCTTCAGGAATCTATGAAACGAATTTTCAAACAATGATCGCACCCCTATGAAATCTATAACAAAAGTTATAAAGTCATAAAAAGTCATATTTTCCATGTCAGGTCATAAAGTCATATTTTGCATATTTTCAATGTAATTCTATAAGGAAACCATTGAAACAATCTCAGAATATCAAGTGAAACTACTATTTTGCTAGGTCCAAGCTGCATCCTGCGAATTGAACCCACTTGGGCACCCTACGAACGCTGGCAAAGTTGTAGGTGAACCAAGTTATTTGGATGAAATGTAATGCACTGCCTAAAAATGCATGCACTTGCTGCCCCAAATAAATACCCCAATATCCATGCGTGCTGTCAGTTTGCTTCAAACTAAACTATGTTTTGCTCATGTTTTGAGCTGTTTCTTCAACTAGGCCAGTAGCCATTGGGGAATTTAGGGGCAGTGCCCCTAAAATTTTGTTGTACCCAGAAAAATCTGTTTAAACATGTAATGAAAACAAAAATCTTGCTCCTCTAAAAATTAATTTTCCCTCCCCCAAACCTTCAAATCTGGTTTCAACCAACCACAGGCTACCACCTCGTATGCCTGTTTTCACTGGTAATGCTTCTTTGTACCATAGATGTATGTTCTAGCTCAGTCATTTTGTTTGGTCATGGGACGTAATACAGGTATTTTCTGAAAAATAAAGCTATCAAGTTTTTAGGTCATAAAAATGGCCCTAGTCATAAAGCAGCAGCCTTATGAGGTCTTGAAACACACTACCTCATGGTTTTCAGCAACCCCTTATAGGTCTGCTGGTTGCTTGGAGGTGCAGCTATGTCAGGTCAGAGATGTAGTCACATCCCTGGTAGTTTGTCAAGTTGTGTTACTTTCCTGTGGGTGCAGCCAACTGGACTTGCTTCACTTTCTTGGAGCATTCTGGTCACATGGACAAACAATCATAGCTGGGATCTCTCAATTTGCATAAGTGGCTCAACATTCAAAATTTGGGGAATTTTTTAGCTGAGATGTTTGTCCAAAGTGTCATGTAATTAACTCTTAAAAATTCCAACTCTTCTGTTTTGGTACTGTAATGTTAAAAAACTATCTATTAGGATGGCCTTTTGCATGGCAATGATTTTGGGATGCCAGAGAATGTAGTGCAGTGCATGAAAGAGTTGCGTTGTTAATTTACTTGTTTTGGTAATTTGCCGTATCAATGTTGGGTAACTGCCTGTGAAAAGCAAGTTTGAATCTAACATCAGTGCAGTCTAATGCCAGCCCAAGTACAGCTGAGCTCAATAACTTTTTTGCAAGTTGGATGTAAGTCCAAGTCCACAACCTTTGCATGCTACTGGAAAGGTGATGTACATACTTTTACATATCAAAGGGAATATTGGTATATACTTTTTTACACAAGCAGCTTTACCTGTTCAACAACAGTCAAAACATGCCCATTCCTCAACGTAAAAATATTCATCAAAGTTACTTCCAAAAAGTATTTTACATGTGTCATCCAATAATTGAAATCAGGTAGGTGAAACAGAAGTGTAGTAAGGGAGGAGAGAAGTGCATTAAGCCAATAAATGTCTAGCAAAAAGCTAACGCATTTGAGGCCAATAAATGTCAGGCAAAAAGTATTTTACATGTGCCATCCAATAATTGAAATCAGGCAAGTGAAACAAAAGTGTAGTAAGGGAGGAGAGAAGTGCATTTAAGGCCAATAAATGTCTAGCAAGAAGTATTTTACATGTGGCATCCAATAATTGAAATCAGGTAAGTGAAACAGAAGTGTAGTAAGGGAGGAGAAAAAGTGGACAAATCTTCCAAGTAGCTCGTTTTGAGGAGAGGCAAAGTCGCGTCTCAAGGTCACAACAGCTAATGCTACTAAGGCTGCCAACTCCGAAACATGAAAACATCGTCCCTGTCTGAAACATTATATCTCTTGTCATTTTCCACTGGTTTACCTGAATATTTCCTGTAATGGATTTTTGTCAAGTTCTTATTTATCATGCATTTAAGGGAGTATTTGAACTCAAAACAGTCTGGGCCATCCACGTGACTGTATACTGCAGAATGCAGAATGTGAAGTTACTGTACATTACACTTATACTTAGACTGTTAAATGCATATATATATGCCAACTGGCATAATCAGTAATTTTAATGAATATCTACCAAGAAATCAGCCCACAAAGTGCCGGCTTGTTGTAGCTCTACTAAAATGCGTTTTTTTGGCATGGTATGTCAAAATATTCTTATCTGGGTTTATTTTGACAATACGTGTCCTTTACAAGTGAGGTCTGTTTTGTAATATATGTAGTAAAGTTCTGCTGTAGTTGTACTAAGAACTGGAGGTGTCTCAACAAAATTGTTTACATTACAAGGTGTTGACAAGCTCATAAGCTTATGCATATAATTACACATTTTTGGCCATGTGGTGCTGAATAAATGATTTTGTGTTTCTTGTGTACCATTGCTGACCTATGCAATAGGGGCTTAGAAATAAACAAACTACATTAGAAAAGTGTTGAAATGTTTCTGTTAGTTTCTTGAAAAGTCAGGCAGCACACTGTGGGATAGATGGGATGCTCATTTTTTCCTACATTAGTATTGTTGCGATCGGAAATCCCGAGCGGCATACGCGCAAAGCTTCGCACTGTGGCAGCAAGCAACAATAGAGTGCACATGCCATGATCACTCTCCGCGTACGCTGGTCGTTACGTTCAATCGTTCACAAGTTAATATCGGCAGAGCTTCCACGCCACGATCTCTCTTTTATTGCTTTGTTCGCGCCACATATGTGTATGGTGTTGTTCTTCACGCACATCCCGTTCGTGGTGAATCACACAATCAACGTAACACCACCGGAGAGGTTGCAACAACATCCCCTCCTTTTTACAACGAACCACACCGATCGCACGTTCTCTGTGTGAAGGTTGAACTACGGACGACCTTCACATCCTGGTCACAGCACCATTTTGTTGCGATCGGAAATCCCGAGCGGCATGAGCGCGAAGCTTCGCACTGTGGCAGCAAGCAACAATAGAGTTCACATGCCATGATCACTCTCCGCGTACGCTGGTCGTTACGTTCTATCGTTCACAAGTTGATATCGGCAGAGTTTCCACGCCACGATCACTCTTATTGCTTGTTCGCGCCACATATATGTATGGTGTTGTTCTTCACGCACATCCCGTTCGTGGTGAATCACACAATCAACGTAACACCACCGGAGAGGTTGCAACAGTATGCAGCTTTTGCTGTTGTTTTAATGCTGCCAAAATAACTAGGCTTATCTGAGAATATCTCTGATATTCCATCTGGTACTTACTACGTTTGTTTTCTGTGACAGAGAATTGCACTTAATCCGTTGCTGTGACCAGTAGAAGTATTTGAAGAATTAAAAATTGCACGAAAGTCTGCCCGCAGGGTTAAAAGTTGGTGGCATTTAAAATCAATTCTTCAGTACGTTTGCAGGGAGCAGTACTCATCTGTATTTGCAGTTAATCTAAATGTAGTTCATACTTCTAATTTCATTTGTAGAATGTTGGACGTCTTGCGTCCTCTGTTGTGTGAAGAAGAATTCAAAGAAATAGAAAAAGAAATGGAAAACTTCCAGCAAAACGAAGGCCCTTCATTGCAAAAAGTTTTAGAGCAGAGGTACAAAGTTTCTGAAGGAAGTTTTAATGTGTGTTTGTTTGGTTGATTGTACTTTCTAATAAAAATAGAAACGGGCTGAGAGGCATAGTGCGATAGATCGCGTGCCACTAAAATTGATAGGCTGGTTTCGAATCCTGTTCGGGTCACATCGAAGACTTGTAGAAGGGTACATGCAGCCAGCCTGTCTGGTCTCGCGCTCGGCGCTATGGACAGATGCAAGGGAAAGATTCACCGCGGTGCTCCCATTGGCCTACCGCAAGTGCAGCATTCACCTCGAAAATATCCGCCCCGCCCACTACGCAAAGACAGGTGCACGCCCGCAGACTACTCGTGACACTCCAAAAGGAGTACAAATCGAGTACAATGTAACTTCCTTTCCTTTAAAATAAACAGAAATTGTTACAGCGCTGTTCTGCCTCATTCTGTGTTTGTTTTTTTAATTTTCGTTGTTGAAGTTTGAAACTTGGCCAGGAGGTTTGTCAGAAATTATATTACAATGGAAATCATTAGTTGCATGAAAACGACATGCCAGGTTCAAATCGCTTGCATATCAATAACATCCTTGTCGGTTGGCCCTAAATGTCGTTTCCCATTAATAAAGACAACAGCCACGGAATAGCCTGTCAATTTAAAGCTAAGGCTTGAAAGTTGATTTATGTACTTATCCCTAAGAATTGTTGGTATGAGGGTAGCGAGATCGTTGACAGCCCGTACGTTAGAGCGTTGGTAATGAATATTTCTCCAACTGTAATATTTTACTTTTACAAGACACGTTTTCCCAACTTTTATTTTAGAATGATTACGAAATCCTTTACTTTGCAATACTTAGATTGGGTTTTCATTCCTGTATCACAGTTCAGTTTGAAGCCGGTTAGTGTGTTACGTGAAGGCTGCAGTACTTCACCAAAACCACATGGGACCGCGTGTTTGTGTTGTGCAAAGAAATCTTGGCAAATATATAGTGTGGTGTGCAATTCCTGCGATTCATAAAGTTAGGGTTCCTTTGTGTACGTAAAATTCTTCTTATGAGGTGAGCACCGATTGACATGTTGAATTTTTGTCAGATTACATCAGGGGTTTTCAACCTGGGGTGCATGTACTCCTAGGGGTGCATTAGCCTATATCAAGGGTACATTTAATATTAGCAATAACCGGAAAAATATATTTATATATTATTTATTTCCAAATATTTATAAATATATCAGTGAATATTATTTTCAAAAATCTTTATATGCTTATTGATAAATATATTAACCTTGTTACATAAAAACGGAGTGCATCTTTATAGATCCAAAAATTTGATTTCAGTGGAGTTTTGTTACTGTGCTCAACCTTTTTGTCACAAGAAATTGTAGGGTACATGCTCATCTGTCTAAAAGTTGAAGTGGTACAGTACATGTTCAGAGGAAAGTTGGGAACCCCTGAATTGAGTAATGGTTAGCGCAATTCAGTTGGTAAATAACAACGTTGCTTAATGCGTGGCTGAATGTAATTGTCAATAACTCTATTTGAAGAACTGGTTCATTACATGAGGAAAAAGATTTCACTTGTAACTCCGCCACAACTATTTTTCTCAGCATAGCGTACGTGAAAGCTTTGCAAAAACTTTCAAATAAAAGACAAACTGACTCGGAGAGCACTTGCAATGCGTTGAAAGTCTTGGTTTACGTCACGTAGTAGTCGGGCGTGGTCTGTCGCAATTTTCCGATTATTTCACACGCGGCTGCACGCGAGCTATGTGAACTTTAGGACTTCGCCAAATAGCAACACCTTAAACAGCATTTGAGTTGACTGCGTGTGATTAACGGTTTTCTGTTAAATAAGAGAGTGCGGTCGGTCGCGTCACATCGCGCACAGTTACGTGATTTACGTGGGAGCTAATCGCTGACTGGTGTTGTCCGTTTCAAGTCGATATAAACAAGAACTTTGTCCTGGGAAGACCTCTCCGTCACAACCGGGCTGCCCAAAACGTATAGCATCTAAGTATATTTTCAAAGGTAGTAGTTTCGCATCAATGTGATGCACTGAACACACATCGTAAAAATAGCGAAACTAGGCTTGACACTAAAACCTGGCTCAGCTGTCCTGAGCTGGTGTCCCACTTGGTCTGGGTCTTACAGCAATCTAAATGGCACTATACTATGTAGAGTGCATTTTGCAGTAAGTATTCGTGTGCATCATCACGTGAAACGATGTCCGTACAGCTTGCATCACAGGTCAGCGCCCGAATATAAAATGACCAAGTTAAAACGATATCAGGCGCAAAAGCACAGACAACGATTCCAGAACTGCAGCACACCCTTCTGCTTGGCTTGATTTGATACGGTTAGGAAGCATTATGAAGTGTGACTGTCATTAGAGTTAACGTCACTCCTTATGTGTGAATACTGAATCCAGTGTCATTACAGAAAGGACCCTCTTCAAATATCAATATTTGAGTTAGTTTGGTCAACCTTTTCCATAATTTTCGATTGTTGAATTTGACCCTATCACCATACCTTGCTTTTATGCTGTGCAAGTTCTCACCACTAAGATATATTCTTACCACGTGTTGATTTATTGTTTTGTGCTCTCTGCGTTTTTACCTTGCCACATTTATTTCTCGTTGACGGCTCATATGTAAATATCCTCGTGTGTTCTTCTTTCCAGGTACCTTTCGGAGGAGAATTGGGTTGCCGATTTGTGGGATAAGTATGCTTACTTGTCCGCTCGCGGATCGCTGCGTGAGTTGGTTTTGCACTTTTTTTGTGTTTCGTTTCATTTCACCGAAATACTGAGTGCATTCTATGGCTAATTACACTCAACTGAGCTCGACCGATGTAACAATGGTTCCGATGTATCATATCGACAAAAATCCGCCGGTATACATGTATCAGCTGTTTTGCTGATGAAAGCCACTTAACTAAGCTTCTCAAACTAAAACTTTGAATTGTCATCCTTATGCAAAAATGCAAACAGTATTTCTTCAGTTTCGTGTTAATTCCCATTTTCTTATGAGTTGGTTTAAATACGCATTGTAATGTCTATTAACTGTGGTTTGCGTTATTCAAAGATACCAGTCACTGGCAGAGAAAGGAAAAAATATCCGTGTAGGCTTAGTCAATTATTACCGGTCGAGTATCCTGTACGTACGTTTCCAGATTCGTTTAAATGATAAGGGTCTGTACAACATCAGCACTTCTTTGATTCATTTCGCCCATGATCTTTAACGAAATCTTTTTACGTAGTTGCCGAGTAAGTTTTAATCTTTTTTTTTAGTTTTAAGTAATTGCTTTTTACGCAAAATCACTTTTGTGTCGGAGAAAGAATTCCGTCGAGTCTCCCGTTTTGAGGGAACATGTTGGTGAAAAAAAGTGTTGTGTTGCAGTCTACACCAATTTTTGCCAAAGCGGTGGAGTCAAGAGAAAGGATCTTACTGCTTGTGAGGCAAGGTCGCAGTGTGCGAGAGCTGCGAATATGGTTTACCACCACATGAAGATCTACGAGCTTATATCAAACAGAGCGGTAAGTTTAAAAGCTTATATGACGTGACATTAAACAGTGATCACGTGCTGTGTAGTCTCCGTCAAGTGCTTACGTGTTTGTTTATTTTCCGTTGTGACTGCTAAACCACTGGAGTTATTTATCGCAACCATCGCGTGATCGGTGTAGCATCCAAGGCTTATTGGGCGTCGTACTTCTGAAAGATTTTCCATGCTGTGTGGACGTTAAATAAAGCTCTTTATAGCGCATTTATGCCAATGAATGTCTAGCATGAATATCACGATATACCGGAATTTTCTTGTCGTAGTTCCGTCACCAAATGTACCTGCTGCCCCACCAAGCACTATCTGCCGATGAGCGCCGTCTTATGCCACTTTCCATGCATCCTGTGTAAAAGTTTTTAGAATTTTTAATATACACAATGTGTATGTGTACACATGTGTTTTTAGTAGCGGAAAGTCTACGAAAAAGTTGTGAGCATCAAGACTTGATTTCTTTTGAAAGATGTTTTACAGTCCTCACCTTTAGTGCAAACGTCCGTTTTAGACGTGTTTGACTCATAAACAATGGACTTATTGATAGTTTCTTATCTAATTCTTCAGACAACTGTGCTGCATCGAATCATAATGTGCTAGCTTTTGTTAGTTTTTGATGTTTTTTAAATTGCAATTCGTAATTTTGGAATTACTGAAGCGTGTTCGTTTACTTTGTCAACAAAGCCTCTCTGCATCTTTTATGCCAAAATTTGACTGCAGTTCAATCCTTTAAATCTTTGTTGTAAAACTTCGACTGCAGGAAACTTTATTTTTGTGTGTTACAACATCTGCGGGGAGATATTTCAGTTCAGTTTCACTGCTTTGTACTACCTTTGTGGTGTGTCACGAACGGTCTGCGGCATCCATCTCCACTTGCTTGGACAACGAGGCTACTTGGCTTTCGCTGGGGCGCGCGGCTGCTGAGTTTGCACGGGGCACGCGGCTGTCTTCGTAGTGAATTCTGCATTGGTGGCGAGTCAATGGCAACACAGTAAACCTTTACTTTGCGCCCATCCACAAGCGCCGAACATCGCTGGACAGACCGCAACTACAGCTTTTAAAGTTTTGACCCGACCGGGAAATCGAATCCAGCCTCCCAGGTTTGGTGGCCAGTGCTTGAGCCACTGTACCACTTAGTCGGTTGCAAAAGCGAGTATAATAAAAGTGCGTTGGTGCCGGAGCCACAAGAGTCGCAGCCAATAAATGAGGAACCGACGATTACCTGATACAAAATCGATCCCAGCTGCGATGGGCTGCCGCCGCCGCCATTTTCTTGAGAGGAAATGCCGGTTAAAATGGATTGAGTATTTATAACGGATAGTGGTGAAGTTGCACAAGCGTTCTATTTTGAGGAAACGCAGTTTCGGGGAGTGGACCGAAGCTTAAATCGATTTACTCTCAACTTGTGCTAGGATTGATCTCGCATGGTTTGCCAATCAAAGTGGTAAGTATTTTTTCATCACTTTCTGTAAAATCAACGAAAGTTGTAAACTCATTCATTTTAACACCCGCTTTTCCTCTCAGCAGGTTCGCGGGGGCAGCAGCCTTAGGCACGGTCGGAGATGTAACAACGCCACATAGGCAGCTTTTCCTTGGGTATAGCCAGAAGGACTTGCCTCGTCTCTCTTTCCTGGGGCATTCTGGTCACGTTGCCGAAGCATCGTAGTTCGTAACTGAGATCTCTTTCTTCGGAGCGGTGGCTTGACATTCAAGGAATTTCACAGCTGCGTGCTTTGTCGCGAAGTTAAAATGCCGTGTACTCTTCGCAAAAATTCCATCTCTACCGCTTGTACCTAAGAGTGCTATCTCAGGTACAAGCGGTAGAGAATTTTTCGAAGCGTTCACGGCGCGACACTTTGGTAAAAAATTTCTGAACAGACTTTTGTTTTTTAAATCGGTTCGTTTTAAGTTTTGCTCCACTTTTTACTTTGGATGAAACTAAAAATTCTTTGCTACATCAGTACGCGAAATAATAGCGAAAACTAGTGGCAGTAGATGGTTATTGACGTTCGTTCCGTCCAGCCATCCCGAAGGCGTTCAGACTTGAGTTTAGCTGGTGTGAAGTCCGGTTGGGAGCGCCATGGATAAGTGCACTGTGCTTGCCCTACGTCACTTTTCTGTTGCTACGTTGTTTCCTTTGTTGCCAGGCGTGTAACACAATCTGACTGAGCGTAAGGAGCGTTTAACCGAGAACAACAAGCAACGAAACCTTTACTGAGTATGACTGGGTTTGTCGCCAAGACGTTCGCTGCCAGTGACTCTTCTACTGTGTGGCACCAGCTGACAGCTTTTGTTGCGCCACGGTCTTGCCTCATGTGAGACCACGCTTTTTGGGGCCGGACCAGTGCCGAGATTTGACACAAGAAACACCCTTATAGTAACTTAAAAGAAACTAAAATCCTGTATTTTTCTTTGCCGTCGGGCACAAAATGATCCACGCAATGTTCAGCAGGTCATCAGATGCCAGCCACTGATTTTCACAGGAAGCTTGTTCACGTGTTTTTATACAGGTAGTGCGCAAGAGCGTAATGGCACTGCTGCAGGTTTTTTCAGGAGTGTATTTGCAATCAAAACAAACAAAAATTTTTTCGCTGCGCAAACCATGTATTTTTGTAGTTCTAGTTGTGGTGCACTCGTTGCATGTGTGTTTGTAATTTTCTGTGGAGACGTCGGCGGCAAGCTTTAAACGAACGTAGTCGCAATCGCAACAATGCCTGGAAACAGATTGCTTACGTCAATGCTCTTTTGCCAAAAAGCTGAAGTTGGAGCAGTTGTTGATGATCGGATCACGATTAAATGGCAACGCTGGTAAAATACGCACAGCTGCCTTCAGACCAGCAAAGCAGCGCATCAAGAAACTGCTGTCTCGAGCTAAATGGAACGCCAAAACAAACGCCTTTCAAGTTTAAAAAAGCAAAATAAGTTGCATCTATGGTGTTTCTTGGTCCGGAGTCCTGTGCGTGCTGTACTGTTTCAAGCGAAAATCGAGCGGTGACAGGTAGAAGTCGCTGGAGTCCGCTATATTTCGGACCAACTTTCGAAAACTGCGTATGTGGATGTTTTCATAAAAAAACGACCGCTCGTGTCACGCTTCGCTGCGCAACGCGTTCCATTCATGTAACGAGAGGCAGTCGCTTGAATGGACTTTGTGCTTTGGCGCTAGGAAGCCGCGCGCTCGTGTGAAGGTCGAACCTGAAGCTGCTCCGCCCAAACAATTGCTGCGCGTAATTACTGATCCACTTCCGATACTTTTCAAGGCCGTTGGTGTGCCATCACCTAAGCATGCAAGGTTCTTGAAAACGCGTCCAGATTCGTGAAATCACCAGCGTGTTGTTTGCTTAAGTTAAATTCGGTCAAGCGTCTATTGCTTTCTGTGTGCATTCCAGGGACTTCGAACTTTGTTTCTTACGTAGTTGGGTCTTGACGTACGTTTCCATATGTGCTTCATTCGCCACAGTTTTTCGAACAAGTTCGTTTAATTTGTTCTATAGCGTTACGTTCCCTTGTTTTACCGAGCGACCAGGCTTCAATTCTGCTATTTATTTCAGCTTAATCCTCTTCTGGTGCAAGATCTGGTGCCAATATGTTGCCACCGCTACAGATACTTGTTCGCATGCACTAGACTACCGGGTAAAGCTATGGACGAACTGCAAACCTACGACTCATCGAAGCACATTATCGTTTTCAGGTTCGTCTGCATGTTTGTTGGAGTCACAGTGTGGGTTCCGTGAGAGATACTTGCCACCATACGTTTGTTGCAGTACGTGTCGCCTTGCACTCCTTCGCATGGTACAAGTTCGTCGTATGAAGACATTGTGCAGCTTAGATTTTCTGCAACATTTGTCCGATTCGAACTGCGTGAAAGTTGCTATAACGGTAAAATAGTCATGAAGGCTATCTGCGAATGTGTCGATACCGGTACCTGTCACTGATTTGCGGCAAAGAAAACTTGTTTTAGACAAATTGCATCCCGTTCGCAGTAGTTTCGCTTTTGGCTTGCAATCAGACATGCGGCATCGGTTACGAAAACTTGGTCGAATAGATTGTTCGCCTGGCGAACGCTGTGCTAACACGCGACGTCTGACTGACCGTTTCCGAGCAACAGTTGTTTGTAATACTCTCGTAAGAATGGCTTGGCAAATTGTGAAGGTCGCACCCACTATGTCAATGTTGTGTTTGGAAAACAGCTGAAGGACGAAGCGTGCATTATGCGCTGACAAACCTTTGAACTTTTTAACCAGCACGTCTCTTTTCTTATGCTATTGATTTGAAAGGAAATCGTGGAAAAATCGCGTTACGTTCAATTAATGAACTTGCTCAAGTGAAAAGTGGGTATTACTAAAGATGAAGATACATTTTCAATCCTTAGTTGCGCCAAGTTTTGTTTTTAGTCCCAATTTTAGCTCAAAACAATGAAAAACTTTGTTCAGCTGTTCACTCCGGTATGTTGCATCACTACAGAAGGGCGTGTGGCTGGAGAGATTGGGTTTACATAGCATCCGTTTCACCTGTCAAACCATCTGTTTCCTTTTTAT
>Ga0210059_1006617_pt1 | contig 18547 bp, 13 predicted proteins | sample Ectturendosymbi2_FD_188042 | JGI IMG/M metagenome (GOLD analysis project Ga0210059, IMG submission 188042) | Ecteinascidia turbinata endosymbiont from Florida, USA - Sample 2 (SPAdes) (version 2) | ecosystem: Host-associated > Tunicates > Ascidians > Unclassified | place: Key West, Florida... | reverse complement strand
ACACCGGCGGACAGTTAATGTGTATAGTTTCTTAAGTGTTGGTCCTACCTATAGGGCCATGGGCAAAGTAGTTGCTTGTCGTACAATATTCATTTCAAATCTTTCGCTTTAGTAAAATAAACCCTTTCACAAATTTTATATATGCTAAAGCACGAAAGCAGATCTGCGATTACTGCTGGCAACAAAGTCATTCATAATTTTTTCTCTGTCTATCTGGCAGTCTTTGTGTATGGAAAACTGTGCAAGTCCTGTCATTCGCTCATTTCCAATCGACGATCTCAGATAGGTTTGAAGACGTCTCATGGTGCTGAAACTGCGCTCACTTGTAGCAGTTGATACAGGAAGAGTGCCTAAAATGGTGAACAATATGCAGACATTCGGATAAATGTCAGAATGGCAAGCACAGAGTGCCTCGATGGCACTCGAAGGAACAGTGCTATCTTCCTTTCTCCTCTTGTTTACCCACCGCTGCACTTCAGGAACAACCGCTGCTCTGGGACCAATATCTTCCTGATATATTTCCAGTAACCTTTCTAAATCTTGAGCAGTGTTTGGCGAAGCATCGCAATACTTAGCTATCAAGCCCCAAAGACTTCGGCACTTCTGCTTCTGATCAAAGAATCTATCCTCCATTTCCACTATTGAATAATCTAAATTCGGGACAAATATTGCTTCCCGTAAAAAATGCACAGGGTCATCAGAATGATAATTATCTCTGAAAATTTGACTTTTGCATCTTCTGGGAATCAGTAGTGGAGCATCATATTTTTCACATTCATTCTTAGCTTGGTCAAATATTATATAAAAAACATTTTCGCAATTGCTTCTGTTTTGTCGGAGAATATCCAGCACACTATCAATGAGCTCAATCACTGCAAACATATCTAATTCATTCTTTTGCAGCAGTTTTGAAACAGGCAGGATTATACCAGAAGTGTGTTGCATAACTAAAGCCGCGATTAAAAACGTGGATTTCTGTACAGAATTGAGCAAAGTTGCTGTTTTGGTCGCAACCCCCACTTGCTTGTTTTCCTGCTGCAATTCCTCAAGTGTAGAAACAACTGCTAGCAATAGTGTCACGAAAATGATGATCGAGTCATGTTTTTCTCCCCAGTGTGTTGCGCAGGGCCGTCGCCAGTGGGGGGACAGTGGTGCCCGGCCCCCCATTTGAAATCTGTGCCCCCCATTTCACGTTTGGCTCCCTTGTTGATGCATACATCCAATACAGTATTTTTAAAATGTGGCCCCTGTTGAGGTCGGGTTGCAATCTCAACATGAAACATTTCCAGACTTTGAAATACCGTCAAGAAGCAACTTCAATGAATGAGAAAAAGAGTCAAGAAGAAGAACCTAAAGTTTAGTGTCATTTATTGTGGACAAGTGTGAATTGGAGGAACACCGATGACATTAAAACTTTACAGAGAAATGGAATTTCACTAGGAAATATGAAGCTGAAACAAAATGAAGAATAAGACACTCGGCTTAACAGGAAGTGGATAGTCTGAACTGTTTACATTTGAATGTAGTGGACATATATTTTGTAAGTGATTCGTGAACTGTATTAAGGACGAGAGTAACCCACAACTTGTGGAAATAACTCGCATTAGTAAGCCACTCTGATTTGCTAATAATATCCACGATTCAAACAGATAAAAAGGATACGCACTGATGCGCAACCTCAATTTCGGATTTGACGTGATCACGCGTCAAGAGCGTGATCACGAGCGTCACGATGGGACCACGCAAGACAGCGCCGTGTTGCGTCATGAAGCGCGACGTTCGGTCACCTGATGAACCAGCTATGAGAATCGAGAATGACACTTAGTCATGTGATATGGTGCGATACAGTGTGTCGACCTCAGAACCAGAAAAACTTCACTTGAGTCAGTCTTCCTCTGGCCACTGCCGGAGTAGCAGCAAGATTCCCACTGGAGTCTTTTAAACAGTCTACAGGTAGTCTGTTAGACTGAGACCTATTGAATTTATGGCAGTATGGTTTACTCTCTTCCTCCATGAAAGAATTGAACTCGTGTTAATCCCTGATGTATTTGAGATTAATAGCGCAGTGCTTAAAGTTATATTAATAAAACCATGAGTGAATACAAATTTGTTTCTTGTTAAACTGAGCGTAAAGTCGAATGACAATGGGCGGGTCTGATTTTCTTCATTGTAATTTCAGGCGTGCCTTGAATACGTTCCTATGATAATTTAACCAGTGCTCTTGAGGAACTGCTCTAAACAGTAGGCAAACATCACTGCTACAAAGTGGTGCCACGTCTTTCGGCTTTTTCTTTTATGGGGGAAGGAGCGAAGCAACTCAAAACTTTTCGTGTCTTTACCTAAGAACCTGCCATACTCTAGGACAGGGGTGCCCAACCTTTTTCTTACCATGTACCCCTTCAGCATTCCTACAAACGAGCATGTACCCCTACAGCATTTCAACAGATAAGGATGTACCCCTTCAGAATTTTGACAGATGAGCATGTACCCCTAAAACTCCTTATGACAAAATGTTTTCTCATGATTTTTCACAGATATATTTAACAATATACATAAAATGACTTTTGAAAACTAAAGTAAGTGATCTATATATAAAGATTTGAAAATAAGCAACATGTAAATTAATCTTTACCTTCTATTGCTAACCTTAAATGTACCCCTTCGCATAGGCAAATGTATCCCCACGGGTACATGTACCCCAGGTTGGGAATCCTTGCTCTAGGAGGTGTGAGTTAGCACAGAAGATAAGAAATCTAGACAGAACAGAATCTTTTATGCTGAAATCAGAGATAGAATAGGTGTGACTTACAATGGAGTATAAAAGTCACTAGAGTAGACATCTATTAGAAAGGTTGAAAATAAAATGGAAACGAGTGGTAAGTTTGTGAATTCCTATTTTGTTTTTTCAGGTCTTAGTAGTCATAAGAAGTAATACAGCAATAATAAAAATGCCAACAGATACACATGATAAACGCTCTAAAGTTCTGCGACGTTTGCGCTTTGATTGGATTCAAGATCCAGAAGTGGTGCTGAATGAATGTTTAAAAACTGTTGGTCTGGAATCCGAATATTTAGAGACAGATTTTGAGCTATTTGAAGTTTTTCGTAGCAAGTTATATCGGGGCTTGGAAAGAAAATATCTGTCCTATTTGGCGTTATTTTATTTTCTTGTATTGTCACACGCGCGAGTGAATTTTTGTTGCACGTCGTTAACCCTTTAAGTCCCGTGCCCGCCCAAATTTGGCGCAAGTTTGCAACGCTGTAACTCGCCACCCGATTGAGCTAGAGAGCTATCCAAACCATCCTCGGATTCAGCACGTCTTCTGCTTGAAATCGAAAAAAAAACGATTTTCGTTTTCGGTTTGGGGTTCGCTGGGGGACTGCTGCAAGTGGGGGCGTTTTTGCTTTTTTTGGCCACCTTTACCTGGCTCTGGACCACAACCCATTGGGCCATTATTTTGGGTCAATATTTTTTTGGAAACAAGGCCAAAATCTGCGTCTTTAGAGCCCTCGAATGACTTTCTAGCATATCGGGAGCGAAAATTACGGCTCATCAACCAAAAATTGACCAAAATTTTGCTCCCTCAAAAACCACTCTGGGGGCATTTCGCCCCAGGCAATAACTTACCGTCAGATTGTGCTAGAGAGCTGTTCAAACCCTCTAAAGACTCGTGAAGGTATGTAGTTTGCAATAACAAAAAACCTTTCAGTTTAGGATGTCAGGTTTTTTTTAATGCTTATATAATGATAGGGTGTTCATGTTATCTTTTGCTGATGTCAGCATTTTTGCCCGACCTCCCTTTAAGACCCGCAGGAGCCATTTAAATGACAAATTTTTTTTGAGTTTAGCTGTTTTTTGGTTACATTTCGGGACTTTGAAGGGTCCGAACGGGTTTTTAGCATTCTTGGATCCAAAATTAAGGCCAAAATACATTACAATTAATTGGGGGAATCCCCCAAAAGTATTGAGAAAAGCCCCTTGCCAATTAGCTGTTTTTTGGCCTAACGTTTGAACCAGAAATGCTAGAAACACAATCAAGGGCTCTAAAATCGCGTATTATGGCCTAGAATCCAAAAATACTGCGAGCCAAAATATTGGCGCGTGGGATCGGATGATAACGTCAAATAATTAACCAAAAAACATGCCCCTGTCATGATCCCATTGGCCCAAAACCCCCAACCAAATTTTATGTAAAAAATTTTTATTCTAAACTACACGATGCCACAAGTCATTACAGGGTTTGAACAGCTCTCTAACTCAATCTGCTGCCGAGTTATGGCTGGCCAAAGTTTGCCCTGAAAGAGCAAATTATGCCTTTTCTGAAAAGTTTTGAATTAGGCCAAAAAGTGGGTTTTTGACCCATAGATTTGGCTACAGATATGCTAGCAAGTCAATCAAGTGCTCTATTGGCGCGGATGTTGACCTAGTTTTCAACAAAACTTTGAGCCAAAATAAATGGGTCAATGGGTTGGGGCCCAGGGCCGGCGAAAGGTGGCCAACATTTCCAAAACATGCCTTCTTTGTGACGTCACCTCCAGAAACCCCCCACCGAAAACAAAAAACGTTTTTTTCGATTTTGACTACAAGACTTGCTGAATCCGTGGATGGTTTGTATAGTTCTCTAGTTCAATCGCCTGGCGAGTTATAGGATTGCAAAATTCTGCAAAAAAGGGGGTGAACCTGGGACCCAAAGGGTTAACCGCTTTACTCAACTCGACGCATACCCGCTACCTCGCATCGATGAAATTGTTAATTAGCTTGCTCAATATCGGGTTTTCACAACTGTTGATTTAAAGTCAGCTTGAATTCAATCCACGCGACCATGAGTTTACAGCTTTCCAGTCTGGCAACGCATTATATCAGTGGCGACGCCTACCGTTTGGTCTTACCAATGCTGTGCCCGAATTCCAACGAACCATTGATTACATTGTCAGAGAGAACGACCTGAATGGGTGTTATCCTTACCTTGACGATATAACGATTGCTGGCACTATCCAGGTTGAACATATCGCAATCTGCAGGCGTTTTTTGTCGCTACTTCAAAGGCCAATCTCACTATTAAATGAATCTAAAACTCAACTTTCCAAGTCTGAAATCTCACTCTTGGGGAATAAGGTTGGGTACCAGTCAGTGCAACCCAATCCGAGCCGGGTACAACCTCTACTGAACTTGCCGTACCCTAAATCAGCAAAGGAATTGAAAAGGTTGATTGGTTTATTTGCGTATTACGCTCGATGGATCTCAAATTATTCAGCCAAAATCAGACCGATAATCAAAGCCTGGCTGCCTCTCGACGAAGACGCACTTCAAGCGATAGATGTTGTCAAACAGGATCTTGCTTCGGCAACTCTACAACCCATTGATGAATCCTTACCCTTCACTGTTGAAACCGATGCTTCGGATTTCGCTATAGCTGGTTCTTTGAACCAAGATGGTCGTCCAGTTGCTTTTCATTCACGTACTTTATCTCCTAGCGAACAACGCCATTCCGCCGTTGAAAAGGAGGCCTACGCTGTGGTAGAAGCACTTAGAAAGTGGAGACACTTGCTTATTGGAAAGCATTTTACCCTTGTAACTGACCAGAAGAGTGTGTCATTCATGTTAGATGCGCGATACGCCAACAAAATCAAAAACGACAAAATCGCGAGGTGGCGATAGAAGCTGACGTCGTATAGCTACACTGTTGTGCATCGACCTGGGATAGAAAATGTTGGTCCCAACACTCTGGCTCGAGCTCACTGTGGTTATGTTCAACAAAACCGCCTGCACGATCTTCACGTTGCTCTCTGTCATCCAGGCGTTATGCGGATGGGTCACTTCGTTCGTACCAAAAATCTTCGTCAGTTGCTAAACCTTGTGGTACCGGCTCACTTTAGATGGTAAACGACTGTTATGTGGCTCTTAATAAAAAGTAGACTGATTAATGATTTTACCTATGAACAAGTGTGCGGAGCAATAGCAACTCCTCAGTTTAATAAAGATGATTAATTTACTCCATCAAAAGGATTCAAATTAAATAGCAAAATTGGTAAATGAGAGAATGCTAAGCAGTAAATATTTTTGTTTAGAGTAGTTTGTGCTAGCTAAAATTAAAATGGCCGCAAAGGCCACTAAAACATGTGTAGAAATGTTGATTGCAAAAGGAATCAGCGCTTCTGAAATCACCGTAGAGACGCCAACTGTTGTTTTGACATCTGCTCAACCGTGTAGTGATAAGATGGATCAAGCTTGCCAAGTTTCTGAAATTGACTTAAACTCGTATTGCTTGATGTAAATTGATAATATAACACATAAGTTTTATCTCAAGAAGAAACCAAGTGTAAGTATCCAGCTATTTTTACAAGGGTGTCTTTTTCTAACTTTTTTTGACCCCATTTACCATCTAATATACAAACTTGCCAATTATCTCAAATACTTATTAGAAAACATGTGTTCCTGATCAACTTTTAAATATTTACGAAAACAAAATTTTATAACATAACTACAGATGTAATCAAGGGCATTTTAATACCATAATTAAAAGTTTCATTTACGTTTACATTTGCAACAAGTTAAATCACGAGAGGCCTCCATTATTTTTGGAACACTGGAATTTGAAGTTGGCGAATCAATTCTATACAATCAAACAAATTTCGTACAAAGTTTCTGCCTTATCATTACACCAAACTATCTATCATGTACTATTTGAACCAAAGCTAACTATAATAAAGTTCGAAAGCACATCAGTAGTGACAAAAGGAAGTTACTTTGTCCAAATCTTCACAGATTGAAGTAGGCTACCACTCATCAAACTATGTTCTAGCTCTTAATATATACCCAGATTTAACAGCTGTCAGTTTTGTCTAGCAATTGCTCGAAACTGTTTTCCATCAGGATAATTGAACAAAACAGCGTACAGATAATGAATAAGAGGTTACTAAAATATTTAAGGTCTTAAAAAGCTCCGCATACTTTTATCACGTCTTTACAGTCTCATAAGCTATTAGCAAAGTTTCAGTCTATAATATGGACACCTTACTTAAATACGTAGGTTTCTAAAGATTGGCACTCTGTCTGAGTCAGTTATGGTAAATTGATTAAAATCTCTGTCAACGAGTAACTGTCTTCTTGAATTCGTCTATTAAAAAGTGCTTCTCACATCATTTCAATCTACCAATGCCAATGTCCTTGATTTATCAGACTCAGTAATAGTCCATATCGTAGAAGCTTTCCTCAATTTTCCAGATAGTCTTTGCTTAAGTGTGGAGATCAGTATTGAATCCTCTTCAAAAACAACCCAATCTAACCCTAAAGTTTGCAATCTGTCCTGTAAAGCTCCCACTGGGCTTCGAGACCAGATAAAAATTAGTTGATTTGAGTATAGAGAGTGCCTGGTTTACTCTGATTTCTCTCTTTCTGACGTCCTCCCTGTCAATGAAATGTGGTGTCACCTGTCTGTCTATCTTATTGTGCTTTCTTATTGTGTCATCCAAACCATTGAAATAATCTGATTGCGCAGTTGGCACAGTTCGTTACCCCAGTGGTGAATTTTACAATTTTCTAAAGAGAAGCACTCTCCTTGTGGAAACTGCTGAAAACCTACCCAAGAGATTCAAGTTGGTGTGAAGAGACTGACTGCATCAAACCTTCTAGCAAAAATCATTGTTAACAATAAAATTTCAATCATCGTTTATTATCCATTTCTGGTATTTAAAAAAATATTTGTTCATTCTGTTCTACGTCAGTTTGGCATGATTTGGATTTCGTTCGTCGTGCGTGTATCATGAATAAGTTTACAAAAATAATGATCCGAGCTCCAGAAAACCTTGTTTCACATTTATAATGAGCTCGTTGTGCAAGTATGCACAAGATTTTGAGATTAATTAAATAACTGTTGCCAGTTGCATACAGTGCTGATAAGAAGATTTGGTAACAAATATCGTGAATTCTGTTTCTGTTTATTCTGATGTCTCGTTTGTACTTTTTGGTGATACAATATGTATGGAAATTATACTCGTGTACAAAACAAGTACAAAACCTTGTGGTTTTGACTCTGTTTACTCAGCCAGCCAGCCGTAGACTGAATAGCAGTAGTATAATGAAAGGTACACTTGAGTTACTTACAGTTGCATCCTTACCACATCAAAATTTTCAAGGAAAATTCGACTCTTCATTTTTAAATCTAATATTCTTCAAGATTTCGATTAAGGTCCTTTTGCTGAGAAGTTTATAGCCTGAAACCTGAGGCTCAGTAAGATTGTTGACTGTCCATTTTGATTTAATCATAGTAAAAGATTGATTCTGAACATCAGTATAAGCCCGAAATGAGTTATGTAACAGTTTTTTCTTAACAAAATTTGCTTTTCAAAATTCAGACAAAGCCCATAGGAAGAATGAAAGCCGTATTTTGCTTTGAGGAATGTGTTTCAGACTTGGTTCTTTTTAAAATTAATCCCAATCGCGTGTAATTTATGTAGAGGCATAAAAAATTTGATAGTCTCACTTCATTCATGATTTCACCTCATTGACAATTAGTGACCTTTTAATTTTGACACCTGCTGGTTTTCAACGTTTTAGTGTATTTTGAAAAACTGGGTTAAGTATAATTTACCTTAGTTTTAGTCCATCACAAGTTCCTTGTAAAAATTCCAAGAAGGTTGTTGGGAACTTACCATCAAAAGATTTTTGGAAAAAGACTACTATTGGAAATAAAGACTGATAAGATAAAGTATGGATAACACATAGCCGAAGGAAATTGTGGTTTGACCCTGATATGTGACAGAACTTTGGAAGTTTGATCTGCTATTATTCTAGAAGTACAGGTCGGGATTTTTCTGAGGGTTAATGATTATATGACATTCAAAGTATTTTTTAAAAATAAATCCATTCAATATTAGAATCAGAGACAAATTATTCGTCGGGAAAACAACAGCTTCATATCCTCTCAAGACAGTAATTTCAATTGTTCGATAGGTGCATTGTATAGTAAGGTCACAATACTCTTACATTTGAATAAGTGGAGTCTTCCACTGAACTTCTGTTAAACGTTTATAGATTAATTGGACTAAAATAAAGATTCGCCATTGTTTCACAACAGCTGAAAAACAACAGAAAAACTAAATTTTAAAATTCCCCTTCTAGAACAATACCCAAGCTTTCACCGAAAATTTTAGTAACTATGACGAGAGTACCAGACTCATTCAAAGAATAGTAGAATTTTGACAACGATTGTCGAACGACAGTATGATGTGAAAGAATCACAGCAAGGATTCGTTTCACCATCTCTCGTTTTATAACACTTCATAGGTTCTTCAAGGTCCCAATCGGAAATCAACTCACGCAAAACAGCAATAAAGTTGCCGTTTATGCATAAGACTCTACACAAGAAATTTTTGAAAACAGAATTTATACTATTACCGGTGGTTTGATAAACTCTACCTTATTCAGTTGTTTCTCTGGGACGTTCCTTCTACAATTAAAATAGTGAAGGAGAATTCCGATCAACAAAATCTAAAGGTTTATTGTAATAAACCAAGTTACAGGTCCAGACCAGCAAATCTAACAGTAATACGGCTCGATTCCTGTATTTAGGTTTTCTGAGCATATTTCCATCAAAGCTTTCAGTGATTCACATTATCAGCACTGCAGGAAAAACAAGCGTTGCTTCCTCAGGAATATATACCTCCTTGAGTTTTGAAATGATTGACTGCAAATGTTCATATTCACCGGACCAAAGGTTGGGTCTGGATCTTACATGGAAATCGGCGTTAGCATAATTGTTGACCATGTGCAGTAATCAGTATATCAGTAGATGCAAATACTATACATGATGTTTATTAGTGATATGTACGGAACTATTCAATGTTTATTTGTGTTCATATTTCAGACTTTTTATCTTAGCATTCCTTAGCTATTAGTAATACAGGATAAAAATTAATAAATTACTAATCTGTTTTGACAAAGTCTTTCATGGGAAGTAACGAAGAACAACCTATAGATCTTAAGTGATCACCATTGTAAAATTACAATTTATACTCGGGACATCACATTTGAAGAAGTTGAAAAAGAATTCCATGTATAAACTGGTGATTTTTTAAACCCTACACTAGCATGCTGCTTTTCACGGCTGAGCCATAAAAACTGGAATAATGAAAACGAGATCAGATCAATAAACCTACAGGTTTATTATTGAATTGTCCAGAAAGTGTGCTTAAAATCAAAGAAATTTCTACCCAAAAATTGTGGTACGATTTATATGCTACTCGATTTTATTTAATAAAACGAACAGATGAAGCTCTTTGTTTGCAAATACCTGATTTACACATCAATGGAAGCGGATACATTCATTTCAATCCCAACTTTCCGAATGCTGGACACAATCGGCAGAGAAAATGCATGAGGATCAATAATCAATTGTATGCACCACTCTCCATTAGCTTTGAAGGAATAATTCGATAAAACCAATATTTGGGTTTTTTGAAAATCTTCCACCTACTCGTTCAGTGGTCAGTTTGATCGGCAATGCCGAGACTACAAATTTTGCCTCATCTGGAGTTTATAATTCATCTGGTTTCGAGAGGATTAATTGTCGACGATTATATTACTACAAGTGAAGGAAGATCTCTGTATTTCACGACGATGTGTTCACTCAATTGTTGAAGATAAGACAAGAGTTGATTGCTCATACTAGTTTCGTAACACTATCATCTTCACAATTATTGAAGATCCTTCTGTAAATATTGAGTTGTACATCATTTTAATGATATGGAGGCAATTTGATGTCTAACACTCATTAATTGACCTATATCTTAACAATATCAGTAACTTCATTTGTTTTCTCTTCTGAATTATTTGAAAATTAATTTTCAAGTTGAAGCAAGGAAAATTTTTACCAAGGGTGATACCCATAACCTTTTGGTTATCTTTCTGTGTTGCCATTGATCTATAAGACCTCAAATGGCGAAAATGGACAAGGTTCGTCATGAGAACCAGTCTCTATCTACAGCCTGACATTTTTCAAACTTTTCACAATTCACGGCAAACTTAGGAGTTTTTGCAAAATGATCATGAGTAATTAATTAGGCATCTCCATGGGCATTTTCTTATAGAATCATACATCACTTTTGAATGGATCTAATCTTATTTAACGGATGCTCAGATGTTTTGTGTTTTGTGATCGTGAGTAGTTGGACTTTCTTTATTTTATGAAAACGTAAGTCTTGAATATGGTTTCACTGTTTCAGTTACATCGTAAACTACAGAAACCTAGAGCGAATGAATGAACCTTGTCCGAAATTAGGTGATCCTAGTTTTACATTTATACAACCGTTTCCTTTTTATTCTCCGCAATTGCCGCAGTGATTTTCAACCCTGAATCCGAGTCATATATTAATTGCATAACAATCGTTCTAGTGTACGTAGATGATGGGTTAGCTTATTTCCAATAAAATCGTATGAACAGTGCCTTCCCTATCTTGTTTGCTTATCTTTTATGCCATATCCTTCGACATTGAGCTTAAAACATGTGGTGACTACATGTTGTTTAAGGTTTTGTTTACATTCTTGATATATTTTTGCTATTAGACTAATTTTTCATTAGATCACTTGGTTGTGTTTCACCTCTTTCCATTTTGTTCTATGACTTCTGTCATTTTGTTTATTTCATCACAGTGGGAGTGAGAAATGTATTCACATTTCACAACTGCTAGTAACAATGGTTGTTAATCGAGACATTGCAATTTTAGAAAGTCTTAAATGAAAGAAAATTGTTTGTCATTTCTCTATAGTTTTTAGAATTTGCGATATTTTATTCTAAACTGAAATACCCATCTTCAATTCAGAGTTGTTGATTTAGAGTTATATTGTTTGTGTGAAATTTTAATATTTATTATTGCATAAGACGATTCTTTTCTTCACAGATATTCATACAGACTTTGTAGAGCGAAATTAAACAACAATGAACAAACATAAACGAAATAAACTATTACCCATGACTAAAATATGGAAACGAAAAGCAAAAAGAGTCCCTTCCAGCTCAAAGGAGAAACAAGAACGAATTTCTAGTGAAATAACTAACAAAAAAATGACTAATTTGTCAAGTAACTCCCCACACAAATTCGAGACTTTAAGTAAATATGAAGAAGAACAAATGAAATAGAAGGGTTACCAGATACCTCTAGGCAACCTACATTGTGTGTGTTACCAAAACCAGCAAAAATGATGATATTGCGACAATAGACATTGAATATCAAGAATTGTGTTCTATGCAACAAGCATTCAAATCAATTAAAAACTGGAACTCTCTACAACCAGGAAATGAAATAGAGTGGTTAACTATTACTCAAGACTTTCTCAAAGAATTTCCAAATGTGCATTCTAAACAGAAATTGCAACTGATTGTTGCACTTATGAAATTTCATGTAGAAGTTAAAAATATGATTTTATTAAAACTTCACAGAGCCACTGAAGAAGAAAATTATTACCCACTTGCACAATTCTTTCAGTGGATCACAGTAAATTATGAACTGTCAAAGAGACAGATGAAGATATTGCTACAAAAAGAAATAGAAAATAAAAATTTTGATTGGTAAAGCAATCCAGCTGATGAAATAGAATTGGCAATTCGAGAAGCACAATTAACAGTTGTTGAAATAACTGAAAATCAATTCTTATCAAACCTGATGAAAGAAATTTTAAGAAACTGTATGCCTAGTGCATATTAATTGAAGATTGCTGAGATGAACATCGCTGAGATATTGCAAAAGATACCAGAAATCTGGAAAGAATGTGGTTCTTATGAAATCACATTCCAGAGTAGAAAACACAGAAGCATGAGAAATAATTATGATAACCATGCCCGCGTTACCAAAAAGAAAATCCGAGACCATGTGAGATTGTGTTACTGTTGCAGACAGAAAGGACATCTGGCGAAAGATTGTTCATGGAATAAGACCATGAAACCAAGCAACTAGAACTAAGTGTAAACAATGGATGATCTATGTGACAACCAGTAGTGTGTTTAAGGGGAGGCGAGCGAGGCACTTGCCTCGGGCCCCCCTTGTTGGGGGCCCCCCTTCAGGTGCTACGCGCATAAATTTTTCTTATTTTTGGTGAAAAGCGCATTATTCACTCATATAATGTGCTACAAAGCAGGTCATAAGCAAGTACTCTACTTTCAAAAGGCCCCCCTTCAGAAACTGCAATGTGCAGGTATTTTGCTTTCGAAGGGCCCCCAAACGCCACTGAAATGTGTAAGTACTCTGCTTTCAAACTTCATTGAAGGGCCCTTAAAAGAACTGTAATGTGCAAGTACTCTGCTTTCAAAGGGGCCCCTGACAGCAACTGTAATGTGTAATTGTCTTGATTTCAAAGGGGCCACAATAGTAATTGTAATGTAAATTTCTTTGCTTTCAAAGAAGCCCCCAACAGCCATTGTAATGTCCAAGTACCATGCGTTCAAAGGGGCCACCAACAGCAATTGTAATGTGTAAGTACCTTGTTTTCAAAGGGCCCCAACAGCAATTGTAGTATATAAGTACTATGCTTTCAAAGGGGCCACCAACAGCAACTGTAATATGCAATTACTATTCTTTGAAGGGGACCCAAACAGCAACTTTATTGTGTAAGTACTATACTTTCAAATGGGTCCCACTACCATCTCCAATGTGCAAATAAAGAAAAGCTTCAAACCAACTTCTATACCTAAACAATTGTGGGTTAAAATTTCTTCCAAAAAGTTCGAAAATACCTTATCAAATAAGAGCAAACATTTATACCAAATGATAACTTTTTATACAAAATGATAATTTTTACACCAAATAATGATTGCTAGAGATTGGAGTGTTTGGTGTATTGATAATTTTATAAAAATGCCACATTTGAACAGAAAGTATCCAAGTGGAGCAGCAGAAAGAAGGATGAAATTTAAAGCAAACTTAGTGTTTTAAATCTTTTTGGTTGTTGTTTATGGTTTCATGCATTCCCATAAAGATATGAATGTGGACAAATTCAGTTCACCAACTGCCAAGCATTTTATCAAAGGAGAAGTGTGAAACTTTCAAAGGGGTAAACTTTGTAGTTTATTGATGGTGAATGCAGAGAAATGGGGCGTGAAAATAAGTGGAGGCGATGCCAACTTGCAATTGCCCAACTTTTGTGTGTTGCCAGCCTTGTCTTCGAACCTATAAGTGTTTTCAAAGTTGTGTATCATGAACACCCTTTGCATTTTCTCCTTCTGCTACTGTATGTCAGTCATGCCGTAGTCTCAGGAACGTATCCTTCGGTGGACATATCTTAGGCTTGATCAAAAGTGCTTATCACGGTTGGCTGAGTATGATGACATCATCAGAGGGCCCCCTTTGTACTCTCGCCTCGGGCACCCCCAACCTTAAACCCACCACTGGTGACAACCATGTATGAACTATGTGAAAGTGTTTATATTCTGTGTGCTGACAGATAAGAGAGTGAAAAGCTATGTGCTACATCTAAAGGATTAGAACTAAGTGTCTTCCTCTCAAATTTTAAGAGTTGCAAATAAATTAGCGACTGTGAAATGGAATAGTAAGTATTCGCTAAAACTGATCGATGAACCCTATTTATAAAAAGATGTCCTTGACTGTTGACAGTGATTACAGTCTTGTCTTGTAAAATGATTTTCTAAATGTACATTTTATTTCCAATGATTGAATGGAAATATTTCTTAAGTCGATGAGTTTTTTAATAGGATTCAGTGATTTCCTTATAAAATTTTCAAACCAAGCTATTCTCAGTATCAAACGTTTATAAATTCCGATAAATGCACTCAGTATCAATACCAATGTATTATTTCTTTTATTAATTGTTAAAAAAGTTTGTTACTTTTCGTATTTATTTATCGTTGCAGGATATTTCGGACTTGAGGTTATCATAAGCAAAAATGACTGTTGAAATTCAACAACTATTAGAAACATTAATTAATTAATTACGGCAATGAAGAACAACATGAATTTCTAGAGACCACCAGTAGACTATACCTGATACTACAACAAATACCTAGGATGTGGAAGAAAATGCAAGGAGATAAATGTGTAAATAAAGATGAAGAAAATATTACAGACAGTTTACCTTCCATTAAGGAAGTCAGAAATCATGGATTAAATAACCAAAATCGAGAAACATCGAATGTTGAAACAAGGAGTTCCATCAGAAGAAAGAAAAGCGAAAATTTCAATGTTATAATTGCAAAGAACGAGGTCAAGTAATGAAAAACTGTCCATATTCGCCTTGAGTAATAATGCGACAATGCTGTAAGCAAAATAGTGAATTAAAAGATGCTCTTGTATCCAAGTTTGGAGTTAGTAGCTGTTCTACTTCTTCGTGACAACAATGTTGTGAATTATGAAAGAAATAGAGTTATTGTGTAAAGGTGAAATCAAAATTTGGTATCATATATTGATTAAGCCTTAGTAAAAAAGTCATTTATCTTAATGATTGTTAAAGTAATCATTGTTATCTTATGAAATTATATATCGTTACAGGAAAACGATAGCAATGAATACAGTATATGGACTGGAGAGATTAATCTCCAATTGTTCATTAACTGATGACGCTGATACATTCTCTATGTATGAAGTAGATACCACATCTGTAACACCGAAAGCTCTTTCTGGTGATCAAACCCTGGTAAAAGTTGAAAAGAAGACTGAAAATCAAAATGCCTATGATGATAAAAGACAAAGTTGTTTATACAATATGAAATGCTTCAGCAAGGAGGAACAACATAATGATCTCTTGCAGAACCAGAAAGAACCTATTGAAAGATTAATATTGAAAGTAAAAGATCCATTAGATGAACAATTGTATAATCAATCAGAAGAATTGAATAAAACAATCATTATAGGTCAAGACAATATTTATGATGGACAATGTTTTTTATTAACTGATGTGAATATTGGGAATCTGGACGAAGTTCTACAGAAACATTCGATAGAAAAATTTCCAAAAACTGAAGGTAAAGTATCACTGATGGTAAGTAATGGTAAGAAAATCAAGAGGATTGTAACCTTGAAAAAGGATTTACAAAACTTTGGGACGAAAGACCTGACAGAATTTCGAAAGCGTATACAAAATTTGCAGCAAGAATTTAATCGCCTTTGTTTACTTGTAAGCGATCTCTTAAAAATCTTACAGCCTAAAGTCAATCCCAAACTTCTTGAAGCTAAGGGAAATCAGGAATCTATTTAAAATCCACTACAATTAGTTGCAGTGACTAATGCCTTGGCTAAAAATGCATCTCGGAATCTCTCTATTAGAAGGATCTTTGAAGACAAAGACCTTTCTAAAATTCGATGCTATAAGTACAACAAAATAGGTCATATTGCTAGATATTGTCGTAACAAGAAGAAATCTAATTTCACGTCAACTAATTTTGGACATAATTTTTATAGGAACCAAAAACGACTCTAGTATGGTCCTAACATTTAGTATTATATGAAACGAGCTAATTTATCCTACTCGTAATGAACTTTAAAACGTTTTCACATTGATTTTCAAGTTAAGAGTTATGTTTTCACCTTGTTATTATTGTAAATATGTAAATATTTGCAACAAAGATTGGTTTTCAATATCAGCTAACTCCTTAACAATAGTGGTAGAATTAACAATTACATTTTGTAATATGATCGACGCAATCAAGATTGGAAGCAATCTTGACCTTGTTCCTATTTGGAGACGAAACTTTCTAAAATCAATGTTTCAGATATCCAAATGGTTACGCAAACTGACTTTATGAAAAGAAGACAAGTATGTTCTATAAGACCTATTATACAACATACCCTTTCATTTAAAAGAATGAAAAACTTTTTAAATTGAACAAATGAGCAAAATATTGATTCTACTAATGGCTATCCTAAATTGAAAATTGTTGTATTCATCATACAAAGTCACGATGGAAAACACTGTAAGTAATCTTCTTTTGAGAATTTATAAGCAAGAAATTGTCAACTAGTTGTATTCATTTATAACAATTCCTACACGAAAAACTTGGCTCGGAGACTTTGGTGAGGTTCCCGTTTTATGATAACATCTTGTCAAACGTATTTTGAAATAGTTTAGTTTCACAGTGACCATATTCAGGATAACCAAGCATTTTGAACAATTGTAAAAAATGCTGACAAACAAAGGTTATGCCTGATATGAAAACTAAACCTTTTATACAGTTTTGAAATAAACTGTTTCACTGAATTTGATAAAAGCTTGAAATATGAGGTTTGAAGGTACATTATCATTGTGGTAATTATATTCATGATGCTTTGAGACATTGTGAAGGAAATTTTGCATTTTCATCATCAAGGATACCCTAGATGGGGAAGATTGGTTAACAAAGAAAGTTGAATAAAATTTTCTCTTTTATATTCCTCTCAAGTGGATAGATCAAAAATGTTGATGACAGCATTGTGCTTATCACCAGTGTATTATGAAATTTCCCAACCGTGTAAAATATTCAGTCAAGCGATATTGACTGCTGTTTTTGGCTAAAAATGCGATGTTTCACATGGCAAATGCTGTATCTGAAAGAAAAACCTACGGATGCAGTTGTGTCTAGTTTATTGTTTGGAAATTTTATAGAAAACCTTCAATCCTGTAGATAAGATAAAAACATTACATAAATTTATTTTTGTATATGAGGTAACATCCTTCAGTAAAAGACCTTAGTGTCGTGTTTATAAAAGGTTCTCGCAAAACTATCTTGTAACTTATTAGGTTTTTAAAAGCTTCATATATTTTACATGTAAATGCGAGTTCGACAATGACCTTCGTGAAGACTACAGTGATTTTTGTATGAAATCTTGGAGTAATCTTCATAACACATCACATCATCAACAGCTGACCTCATTTTGAATACCTTGGAAGACAACAACATTCTCATCCTCTATAGGCCTACTGTTTGAGATTCCCACATAGAGAAGCGTTCTGTAATCATCAACTCTACAAAAAGAATCTGTGTTGAATAGTGATTATTACTCACATATATCTCCATTGAAGCGGATTACTTCGCTTCGGTTAGAATCTTTAAAGACTATATTTATCAAGCAGTCTAAACAGCTGATATCTTTGATTCAACATACTGGGAAGGAATGTTGAGTTCACATTGCAATCTCAACATGAAACATTTCCAGACTTCGAAATACCGTCAAGAAGCAACTTCAATGACTGAGAAAAAGAGTCAAGAAGAAGAACCAAAAGTTTAGTGTCATTTATTGTGGACAAGCGTGAATTGGAGGAACACCGATGAGATTAAAACTTAACAGAGAAATGGACTTTCACTAGGAAATATGAAGCTGAAACAAAATGAAGAATAAGATACTCGGCTTAACAGGAAGTGGATATTCTAAACTGTTTACATTTGAATGTAGTGGACATATATTTTGTAAGTGATTCGTGAACTATATTAAGGATGAGAGCAGGGCTGTCGCCAGCGAGGGGGCAGTGGTCCCCGGCCCCCCCATTTGAGATCGGTGCCTCCCCATTTCACGTTTGGCCCCCCGGTTGCTACATACATCCAATACTGTATTTTAAAAATGTGGCCCC
>Ga0210059_1006616_pt1 | contig 18548 bp, 11 predicted proteins | sample Ectturendosymbi2_FD_188042 | JGI IMG/M metagenome (GOLD analysis project Ga0210059, IMG submission 188042) | Ecteinascidia turbinata endosymbiont from Florida, USA - Sample 2 (SPAdes) (version 2) | ecosystem: Host-associated > Tunicates > Ascidians > Unclassified | place: Key West, Florida... | reverse complement strand
AGTACACTAATTCCGGGGCCACGCACACGTATGTCATCAGCAAACATTTGGTTGATTCACAACAAAACCCACATCATCAGCAAACATTAGATGATGCAAAGCTTTAAAATTCCGTTAATTCAAGAAAGACAACTTGCTGAAGTATCGTCTTATATAATGCATAATGCATAATGCATAGAAGTTGCCCGTTGTTCCTGACCTCTTAGATCGCAATATTCAAAGTAGCTCAAGACCAGAAAGAAAAATGCAGACAACCGTCGTTTCTAAGCTCTTGCCAGGATTGTTAATTGTTGCGTCAATGGTAAGATGTAGTTTAGCTTGCAATGCTCTTCAACATTCATGCTGTATATTTAAACTGTTATGCAAATATTTGTTCAGTGAAAGCAGGGCAGAATCAGCTTTAAGTGTCGTGATAGATCTTTTTTGTTTACTTAATATTTTTCCAGGTGAAGATTTTTCAAGCTCCTAAGAAATGTCATTTGCTGCTTTTCAAAAAGAAAAACGCAAAAATTATGGTGAAACCTAAAATTAAGAACAGTGATTATCAGTGAAATTGATGGGCTGTTGCTACAAATTATGGCTCATTCATATGTGCTCGTTGAAACGCTACCTCTCAATGCTCTAGAAATTCGAACAATGACTCAAAAAGCTGCGAGATTTGAATAAATGATTGAAAATTTGTCTTCTTTGAAATGGTGTCAAACAACAATTGGCGATATAAAACGTATTGCAATACGTTTTGCTATGCGATATTATTACTACACAATGCTATGCGACACATGGGATATAATTTGCGCTTATTTTTCTGTTATGCTACTTTGACTGTTAATAACTCGAATAACATAAAAATGACAATTGGTCGCATATGTCAATCATTATGTCAAGCTGGTATTCAAATATTACAATTGCCACCTAATAAGTAAAATCTTTTTCAATACACCTTTATCCTAATTTAATTGCAGCATGACGCTTTCATTTCTCAACATAGAGAAATTCTTGCCACGACAAATATTAACAAATCTGTATTTTTGATGAGGCGATGCGAAACGAAAGTCTAGAAGGTTTTCATTTGCAAAATTTTCATCAATGTTTTCAAATCATTACATGTGACATCACAAACGTGCTCGCGTTTCACAGAAACCTTTTTTCAACTTTAAGGTTTCAATGTTCTATTTGTGCACGAGGATTACATTTTGGTTGTGATATAATTAATGTTTTTGTGATGAGTTTTGCATAGCGAGCATCCGCAGCAAGAGTTATTGGAATGCATTTGCTGATGATAAGTCCTGCAATGAACGATGTTGAATTATCTAATGGGAACAGCTTGTCATATGCATAGAGAAAAAAGCTAACAGCGTGTTTCGCAAGTCATACAAATTTTTGTTAGAATTGCTCCTCAGTTTTGAAAAAACAAAGTGACATGAGCTACATTATTTCTTTGCACCATGGCAATCGAAGACGTGAGGATTTATGTTGCGATATTTTTATTCTTTTGTTTTACGGACAACATGAGGTATGATGCCTGCATTATGATTTCAGAAGGAAATATATGATTATTGCGTCGTTTTCGCAGCTTGTTCGCAACTTCAACGAAGCGATGCCAATGAAACCTCGTGGTGCAGACTCAGTGGAAAGCATTCAGTTTCGTGGCCCTTACAATAGACTACTGAAGAATGAGGGTAGCAGCTTCTGTTGGCGTATCGACCAACACACAAAACGAGTTCAACTGGCACCTACCCATAATGGAAACTGGCTTTCTTGGGAAGCTAGATCATTCATGCACATTTTTGGTAAAACAAACGAAAACGACTGTGTCACTGCTGAAAATATTCACAACAAATATTACTTAGTGGCAAACGCTCCCTGTCCAACTGCAAGAAACTCTCATGCAGGCAAAAATGATGCAAGAATTTTCCGCGAAGTTTTTTCAAGAAGACATCAGTTTCATGTGTTGCAGCATGTTACCAGCAATAAATATGTCGCAAAGGATGATTCAGACTTCCTTCTGTTAGGAAACGAAGAACAAGCGTTGGGTTTTTCACAGGGAGATAATAAGCATCCTTGAGTTGATTAGGTGTGCAAAAGTTAAAAACAAAATCTACGTTTCATTACAGCCTACAGAGTTGCTTAAAATTAGCTCTGTAAAAGTAAAAAAATATTTGCATTTTGTTGATGTATTGAATCATAAAAATGCTAAAATTGTGAGCTTGACCTTGCCATCGTGACAATTCGTTGTGTTTTATTAAAGGAAATAGCGTTGGCAAAACCAACATGATTTTCGCGTTTGTGTATGCTTATTGTTTTTTACTTTGTAGCCTAGAGAGTTGCTCAAAAACAACTCTCTCAAAATAATTTCCTGCTTGTTGATGTATTGACTTTTGAAAACGCTAAAATTTTTAGTTTGTTATTTACATTGTGACAGCATGTGGTTTCAGATTAAAGTAAATAGATTTGGCAAAACCAACATGATATTTGGGTTTTGCATGCTTATTGTTTGCTATTCTTTAATTTTTGAAGAGGAAAATTCAACCTTGTTGCATCGTTTGTCAATGTTTTCGTTTTAAACGCCTCTTCATCTCTACAACAACATTCAACAATCAAAATTTTTGAAAATGCATTGTTAGTGCGAGAATCGTTGCAAGCAATGTTGGTGTAAAGAAATTACTTAATAACTTTCGTAATAACCTTTGTGGCTTAGTTGTCGCTGGTACTTGAGCTGCGACACCATGCGGTTGTATCGTTCCATTCACTTGGTTTGCAACTTGTCGAAATAACTGCAGTGTTTTGAAACAACATATTTTAGAGTTTGTTGCATACTTTACATTGCATGTACTATTTATGTGTGCTCTTCTATTTTATATCTGATGTTCGATGCAAAAATGAGGTTGATCGTTCCACAAAATAAAATCTTTCAAAATCATTTAAGCACTTATGAGCTTCCAAGCAACATTAAGGTTGGATGAAATGACACTTGTGTTGTCGAAGAAACAAATGACAGGTAACGATTTTTCCACCGAACGACAGTAGTTTAGCAGGCAATACGCAAAGCAACGATTCTTCATCGTTTTTGAGAAGTGAGCTGACCCGTCAAAAAAGTCGAACAAATCCTTCGGGAACAGAAATTTGTGCTATGATAACGCTAGGAACAAGAATTTTTTCAAAGACATTACCTTCAATGAATTTAAAATAATAATAATATTTTGAAGCAACCTTGCTTAGCCCCAGCATCACTTTTCGTTTTGGTTGCTAGTATCAGTTATTTATGTTACGTTCATGAAAGTGTGCATTTTAACTATATGATTGCGATGAAAACAAGAAAATTAGTCAAACACAGCCGCCTGACGCAACTGTTCTGAACGGGAAGTTTTTTTCCCAGTACTAGGAAAATGTCTTCACTTCTATAAAAGAAATTTGAACTGAAGACATTTTTTCATTTGAGTGAGCCATAAAATACTTCAAGCTGCATTTGCTTGTTTCTATTGTCTAATAAAGTAGGCTGATTATTTTCTTTTATCACTTCAGAAACAAACCACACATCGTTGTATACCGGTGTTCTTCAATTGGGGTTCCTCAGAACCCTAAAGTGGGTTCCGCAAAACATAAAGTGGGTTTTAAGGGTTACGTAAGAGTTCCTTGATATTTTAGTGAAATTGATTTCTTGTTTCAATATGCTGATGCGTCATTATGAAATTTTTAGATCACCGTATTGCATTCAGACTCCAAGTAGGCCAGTTGGTTGTGCAGGTGGTTGATTGCAATTAATAGTGGAAAAAGATACACTGATAGTTGTTGCGTCACTTGCTGTTCATTGTTTTGCAATTAAAAAGAAGGTTATTGTTACATCACGGTTATAGGATGTTTCCGATGCACGGTAACGCAGTTCACAGTAGACTGAGTAGAAAGTACAATACAGACTCAAACTTCTGTTCAGCCTTTGTGGGAACACAGTAAAAACAGTGTGAAACTCAACTTTTGCTATTTAGCCAACCATATGAGACCCTGATGGGCTACTTTTTTTGCGAAGTTTTCAACGTTATAACTCGCCAACTGATTGAGCAAAAGAGCTGCTGAAACCCTCTACGGATTCAACAAGTCTTCTAATTCGAATTGAAAAAAAATTTTTCGTTTTACGTTTGGGTTTTCTTGAGGTAACGTCATAAGGGTGGGGTGTTTTCGAATTTTTGGCCAACTTTGCCTGCCCCTGGGTGCCAACCCAAAGAGCCATTTTTTCGGCTCAATACTCTTTTTGAAATTAAGCTGTGATCCGCGTGTTGAAATCTCTTGCTTGACTTGCTAGCGTATTTGGAGCAAAACGTATGGCTCAAAAACCCAATTTCAGACAAACATTAAAGTGTGTCACAAATGGTATTATTTGCCCTTTCAGGGCAAATGTTGTTCAGCTATAACAAAGCCGCAGGTCGGGCTGGAGTGCTATTCAAACCATCCAAAACTCGTGAACTCTTGTAGTCTAGAATTTGAAAACAATGTCAATGTTTTGGGTTTGGGATTTTGGGACGATGACGTCATGATAGGGTTATATTTTTGGTTATTTTGATGACACCATCTGCTGATCCAACGAGTCGATATTATGGCTCAAAGTTTTATTGGATTGTAGGCTATAATACGAGTCTTTGGAGCCCTTGATCGGCTTTTCAGCGTTTTTCGTTCCAAAGTTGCGCAAAAAATCTCCAAATACCGGAAAGACCTCCGAAAGGAAGTTGTGGGGATTTCTCTGATGTTTCTCCGGATGTTTGGTCATAATTTTGGAACCGGAAACGCTACAAAGTGCAGCAAACCATCTAAAGACGCATATTATGGCCTAGAATCCAATTGAATGCAAAATAACTTTGAGCCACGACATCGGCTCGATTGTTGAACTCCCACAAGATATTGACGTCATGCAATGTTTTCACAAACTTGTCAAAACATCCTGTGGTTATGAAAATATCAACAAAGCATTCGACATCCCGCACTCAAAAGTTTTTTTTAATCCTAAACTACAAGAATTCACCCATCTACAGAGGGCTTGAACAGCTCTCTAGCTCAAGCTTATGGCGAGTTATGGGCATATGGAATATGCGTGTAACCCCCCAGGTTAGGGTTTGTGAGTGCAGAACGTTGTACAAATGTCTGTATTTTTGCCCATAATTTGGCTCCAAATGTGCTAGAATGGCATTCAAGGGCTCTAAAGATGCGGATTTTAGCCCAGTTTCCAACACAAGCTTGAGCCACCAAAATGGCTTATTGGATTAGCGCGCAGAGCCGCGTAAATGTGGCCAAAAAAACGCAAAAACAACCCCATTAGTGACGTCCCACCTAGAGAATCCCAAATCCAAACTGAAGAATTTTTTTTTTTTAATCTCAACTAGAACACTTGCTGTTTCCGGAGAGTTTGAACAGCTCTCTAGCTCCATCGTCTGGCAAGGTTTGGCCCGAAATGTCTAGACCACTACAGTGGCCTACGCTGGACTTAAAGTATCAAAGCAAATGATGAAAAATGGCATCTTTTCCTTTGTGAAGCGAAATAATTACAAAAGTGAAGGGGTGGATAGTGATGAGCAATGTAGTTCAAACGCAAAAAGGACACCTCCTCCAAAGCGGACCAGTGTAATTCAATTGCCGAAGTTAGAAAATAGAACGACACATATTTGAGATAGGTGTTCCTTTTTTGAATGACCAATTTCTAAATGTAGCAGCTACATTCAAGAAATGTAAGAATAACCGACGCATTGAATTTCTTTCTTTTTGACCTTTTTACTTACTGTTTGTTTGTTAAAGTGTCTAATAACGAAATACTTGATTTACTTTCAAGCAATTCGTGTTTTTTTATTTTTGTTAATGGGGGTTCCATGACAAATGTCAAAGCATATCGAGGGTTCCACGATGACAAAAACTGTTGAAAAGCATTGTTGTATATGCAAATACAACATTTTTAATCACATTTCACAAATTTCACCAAAGCAAATTGCTGTGCAGTAAATGACACCAATTTGCAGTTGCAAAGCAAACGCGGTTGCATCATCCATTTTCAAGACAAAAAGCACGATTTGCATCATGCCTCTGTAAAAGCTTTTCTTGTGTTTTGAGCAAAATACAATTACCCACATTGTTTGCGAATAGGAAAGCCACCATGTTGGCTCTGTATCACCAATTGGTTCATAACATTTGCACCGGAAGGTATACATCAAATAATTGACACTGCAGGAGGTAATACGGGGTAGAACATCTCATGATGGTATCTTGCGCATGTCACTGTGACAGTCACACGAAAAGAAAACGGTTTTTGATCCCTTTAATAACTCAGTCAATCTCACAGTTTTGTGTAAGCTTTCGAGGAATCATTCGACTGGGCTCTGCTTTCTTCAATTTGCAGTGATTAGAACTTGCACATATCTGTATTCGAGTAATTACTCTCCGCAATAGGAATCAACAAGGAATCCATCAGCAACTTTTACGAATAGGAAATCGACTGCACGCAACACTACGCATCCTCAATCCTATAATCTTCGCGCGATATATACGGGTGAAACTTTGAAAGACTAATGCAAAAGCAGGGAACGTAAATACAATTGAAAGTTATACTTGATGAACCTGAACACACGTTAAGTGAAAAAATGTGGTAAATTCAAGTTTTTTATTATACATTTTTCGCAATTATTTGCTTGTTTTGCAACGTCAAACTGTCTGAAGTCAATTATCATGCAAAAGTTTGTTTGACTTTGCGTGATTTGCCCACTTTTGAAACTGCTTCAAATGGCAATTTGTCAATGTTGTTTCACTAATAAACAAACAAAGAGCAATTCAAAATCACGTTTCATTTGAGATGAATGTCGTTATTGGTTTGAAATGTTATTCAAACGTTTTTGGTGCGACATGCTACTTCTAAAACGTATTCAAGCAAAGCATGTTACGTATAAATTGGTTTTGCTTTTCTACACTTAAAAATGTATATGTATTTTATCCAGTACAGGCGTATCTTTAAGTCGTCATTTCAATACGTGCAGATGTCTACGTGTGAAAGCAGATGACTTTGCAGGCAATATGAAATGATGAAGAAAAAGTTGTTGCTTGCAGTTGTTTAACGCTTTCTTTTAGGATGTTTCTATGAAGAGAATATGATATATTCTACATTTTGCAGTTTTCTCAGTAAAGTGTGTTTCTTGCATTTCACCCAAAATAATATACAGCATAACAAAGAGCAAATGCTGCAACATGAAAAGAGAGTCATTTATGTTTTGTTACATCATAGAAAATCACTAATGACCTACCAGAAAGCCTTACCGTCAAAGGTGAGGTCAAAAAGCTGCATTTAAAAAGCCAACAGGGAGATAGCTTTTTCAAACGATTTGTGAGTCACTCGATTCAGAAATGTACGCCATAGCCCTTTACGAGACGTCACTTCCTGTTTATGCAACTCAGCATCCAGCCAAGTATTTCAACACACATTGACGTTTTCCACAAAAGGAGGAAGAGTTGAGTAGCATTGATTGTTGTGAGCACGGTGGAATTTACAGTTGAGTATTTATAGCACAGTGTGTATCCAGAGACTGTGTATATTGAGACGAGAAAACCTTCAATGCAGTACTTTAAAGAAACCGCCAGTCATGCGTTTCCATATTTTTCAACTATTCCTTGCTCTAGTGTTGTGATAAATGTCTTGATACTGTAGATCGTCCTGCGCACAACATCTGATTCATGTGAAAAACGAAGACACAGCTGTCTCGAAGACAAAGACAAAGTTGCTTTCAAGTCGTATGTCGTGCGTCCAAATACTTTTCTTTGTTTTTTGTTGTAAAACCATAGCTTTTTCAAAGAAGCATTTAAAATTTTGTGCCTTTATTTTGCACAAAAAGTAATTAATATAATTATGGCAGATTTGAAAATCAGGGATACGTGTTGCCCTAGGACTGCAATTGCCTATGTGAGTGAGTATATTTATTGCATAGACGGAAAAAGCTAACTTTAACACTCAAAAACGTGGTCTACATTTGTAGTTATGAACATTTAAAATTTCCATTCAAGAATTCAGTGTATTTTCTTAATATGCTCTGGCTTTTTGTTGTAAGAAATTTTACGGTACATGCTCATCTTTGGAAATCCTGAAGAGGTACCAGTAAAAATTTGTGAACCTCTAAACGAAAGTAACAACGAGACCGCATGGAAAACCGCAAAATAAAGTATTTTGGTTCAGTTAGAATATCTTTGATCATTCATATGTTGGATCGGTTGGCATCGCACAAAATAATTACTGCAAAAGAACAATAGTCTGAAAACAACTCAACAATGAGAGTCCTAGAAGGTAAAAACGTCCTGCAAAGTCCACACTTTGTTTTGTCCTTTAAAATTTTCTGGGTGCTTGAAGTAACAACAGACCAATGTAGGCTTAAATGCATCATCCTATTGAGGAATGATCACACGCAACGCAATGGTTGCAGTCTTAACCCAGAGGAAAATGAAAACAACTTGAGAACACTGCAGATTTGTCGCTCCCCTTAGTGATGCTTTATGTAGACACTGGATAGGTTGGGGTACCTGGCACGCCATGGCGTATACTCCGGGTGTGCTAGGTGTGCGGGACACACCCTGGGAAACTGAACATGAAATGACATTTTCCAGATCATGCGATCAAGTGAAAATCACAAAAAATCTAGAAAGATTAATATGTACTGTACTTTCATGCCCGAAGTTATGCGTGGGAACTCGACTTCTCTCTTATTCGAAGAGACATTAGCGCAAATCTTTTTTTCATTTGTGAACTGCGCTCTTCCAGGGTTGAGTGAGTTGCACTCCCCTGTTTGTTTCTGTCTTCCAACTGTGGGTATGCAACATTCCAGGCGCACACCTACTGGGCTCGAAAGCACGTAATCCACAGGAAAATCGAACAGAGCCGCAGCGTACAGTTGCGACCTGCGCTGTTCCAGGGTTGAGCGTGTTTTAGTCATTTGTTGTTTCGATCTGGCAACCATGGTGTGTGTTATCCCAGGTTCACACCTGCTGGGCTGGACTGGTCGTATTCAACACGAGATTCGTGCAGACTGTTTTTGCAGTTCTAAACTGGGCTGTTGCAGAGCTGAGTCGGTCCTACTCCGTAGTTTTAACGTAGTTTTTCAGTCTGATATTTTTGTAGTTTCAGTCTGATATTTTTGTAGTTTCGGTCTGATATTTTTGCATTTTTGTAGTTTCAGTCTGATATACTCCGTAGTTTCAGTCTGATATTTTTGCAGTTATGATTGCTTGGTCGTAGCGTTGAGTGTACTTTTCACATGTATAATAAGTTGGAACGCTGGTAGTTTAAAGTCAGCACAATGCCATATCAGTTAAACAACAATGAATAAGGAGAGGGCATGTATAATAATATGCATTGTGTTAAAAATCTTCTGCCACAACGTTTGATTTCATATGTGAGTTTGACCTCGCAGTCTGATGTCACAAAAAACGCACACCCAGTAACAATGTCCACCATACTCTATTGCTGGCACGAAACCAAAAGCTACGGTGGTGACCAGTGCACGACAAGGCCTCCGGAAGGAAAACGTGCAGGTAAGACAAGGAGAGAATTTGAATAGACGTAAGGTGCAAGCAAAACGCACAAGGTCTAACAAAGCACTGCGTATTCAAACAAACGAAGGAAAGAATACTGTTGAAGAACCAGTTCCTCAGTGAACTGACAGGGAACCGGTCTTGACGCGACGGTCTACCCGTAGTAGACTTGATCGTTATGGTTTTAATGTCGCTTAAAGTTCAGTAGGGGTGATAGTGGAGATTTGTTTGCTGCCGCCTCGTCGCCGAAATTACTCTGTCGTGAAACGCTCAACGGGAATGTGTTCAGAGGATAAAACAAACTGGCTGTTAAAATAAAACGATGGAAGACAAATATGCAATGCGATGCATCAACACAAATTACCAAACTTAATACGCTGCGATTAGGATATCTCTGTCACGTTTTTTGAACGTAAATGAGGAAAGCTCATACAAGGACGGGTCGATATAGTCGCAGGTTTTGGGGCCAAGATGTTTCAAAGATCTTTATCCATATTTACGTGATGCTGCTTGTCAGAAAAACGCCCTTTGTATTACACTACGAGTTGTATGAGAATGTATTTGATTCAAGGGAGTAAACCGTTGCTTAAAATTGTCTTGTGGATTGTTGGAGTGAATTTTTGCAGCAGTGTACCTATTTGCATGGAAAAAGTTTCATTGGACATTGGGAATATATTATGGCTTTTTTGTCTGTCTTTACTTTGCTTGAACTAGACAGATTATAAAAAACAGCCTTTCTGTCTGTCTTCAAACCCATGCCTAAGCCCTTACTGGTCTTCTGTCATCAAACTAGTGATAACTAATTGTATGCAATTAGGTCCACCATCACCTGGGTAGTGATAAGATCTTTCATCTGCCCACATCAAAACCAACTCTACCTCTGACGTGCACGAAAGAAGCAGACAGTAAGTCAACAATGCCTTTTCTCCTTTAGTGCGTCTAGTGCTGATCGACGTATGTATTTGACGTTGTTTCAGGTCGTTTGTGATTTCATGCATCAGTTGTCAGAGTGCACTGGAGTTCAGTAGTAACTGAAAAAAATTTGTTGTTGGAAAGCTGCAATTGCGTTTTCGCTGAAAGCTTGTGATAGCTGGTGTGATTTGAAGTATGATTTAATGCCATAACATCCACGCGTTGACCTACTCCATATATTGGAAGGCATATAGCGTACACTGTGCACAATTTACATGCCGATTTGGCCGACTAAGTCCTACAGTGGAAACAAAATGAAGGCTCAACAACCAACACAATTTCTCAACACAATTTTCTAAACTTCCTGCTGTAGTTGTCACAACAATCTGTATGGTTTGCAACAGGAAGAAACATCAAAAAGTAACTTTGTTTTTCAGTGAGACCTGCAATAATAAACGAGTACTGCATCTCGGTGATTGTTGCAAAAATACCGTACTGTGGAAAACTACAAGGAAATGAAACTTACGCTTTCACTGTCACGAATGAAACATGCGCTTTTACTGTCATACTGTTCTGTTTGAAGTTATGATTGTGTCTCCTTGTACAGTGCAGAAATGTACATGCCCATCGTTAAAACAAATGCTTGCGCTTACCAAACAAAATTATCGTTTCGCGCCTTTCCTTTGAAAAGCGTTTATGCTGAGAAAGTAAAGTAAAATGTCTTAGCACAGTCTAGATATGGTCCTGCACCTCATTGAAGGGCACGAAAACGAAAATATTTCAACATATTCAGGTAGCTCGCAAAAAGTTCAATAACGCACTGTATTTGCTTCATGTTTACCATAACCTCTGTATTTCAAACGTTATAGATGGTCAAAGGAAACATTGTAATCAACCGCAATTCCGACGCGACGTCCCAAACCGCTACAGACAAACAAAGCAGACCTGCGGACGACAACACAGGGAATTGCGTCACACTGCAAAGACAAATTTAATCATATTTATTTCGTACACTTGTTAACAAATAGACATTTTTTGCAGAATAAGTCCCCCACTATAGTAACATTTTTGTACGGGTTAGGTTTTGATACTAGATTGAATTAGAGTATAAATTATTTATATTCAAACAGTGAAAATACACTAGAACAGGGGTCTCAAACTCAAAAAGCTCAGAGGGCCAAATGAGGACTCATAAAGTAATCCGAGGGCCGAATAATGACGCTGATGCAACAATGGCGGTACCTGATCCCTACTGCAGTATGAACAGCTCGTTCATCTCTTTTCTTGCGAAAAGAAGCATGAGAAACTGGCAAATCATTTGTACACAGCTCTGCGTTCGTTTATAACGAACGTGTTCATTCGATTGCCGAGTACCTTTGAACACATGTGAACCAAGTAAATCACTGAAATTCTAATTATTTGATGAAGCATCCCAGGCCACAGATATTGTCCTTGCGGACCACATGTGGCCCCGGGTGGTGTGTTTGAGATCTCTGCACTAGAAGCAACAACGAACGCAGCGATTGTACAGGAAGCGATCCAATCATTCCAAACCATTCCTTCAGTAACAATGATGACCTGGATGCATTGGACAAGGTTAAATATCATGCGAAGAGGAATGTGGGAGAAAGCTTAGTTGTTGACAACAGTTCCCGATTTACTTTGATCCACTCAACAACGCCCAGGTACTGTGGATATTTGGGAAGTAGTTCCTTATCCGAAGTTCTTTTTGAGGGGGAGAATGTGTTATCTGCGTGCGGAATCGTGCGTGTGGTCGTACGTGGTGCTGAGGTCCCGTTTCCGCCGTTTTTAACAGTATGTGCTGCAGTGCTTGCGGAGATGCTGTTGCTAATCTGTTGTTATCGAAAGTATTTTGAGAACTTCGCTTGCACTCTTGTGTTCATTTCTACATTGTGCAAGTCGACTGGCAAGGTAAATTTACAAAAAGAGGTCTTACCTTTGCTCATCCTAATAGACATACCTTTAACATTTGAAGATTTTGCTGTGTCAGTGTTGCAGAAAATTCGTTTCCAGATGTGCCGGTTTCCAGGAGAAACGTACGTTTTCCATCCATTACTCCGAGTGAAGCCGCAGGAAAACCTTACTTCAGCATTTTTAGAGTTTGCCCCGTCACCTAGTGGAAACACTCTCGCGACGACTAGCCGTTTCACCTTTTGAGAATAAGAAGGAACTCAATTTGCGAGATATTCCCACAACACGAAGTACTTGTTTAGGTCTTGTCAGGACTGGCATCTCCAGTACATGCTTCACTAGATCAAGATCCGGTTGCAAATTCCCTTATATGTTCGAGATCCTAACAAAACGATGGTGTCCTTGACACATGTGAAATTGTATTCGTTGAGAGTGAACTAGCTCTCTAGGACAGCCTTGAGAAACGTTCTAATCATGCTCTTCTTGAGTTTTCTAACACGCCGTAATAACAGCAAAAAGCAAAAGTTTCTTTGCACTTGCAAGCGTCAGTGATGTCACTGATCACACTCTGTAATCAATAAACAGCATTATCCAGTCCTAAAAGTAACCTCATGAACTGACAATCTCGACCGTTAGCTTCAGACGCCGTATGCTTCCTTTCCTCTGGCAAAAGTGGCACTTGGTGATACGCAATTTTGACGTCTACACTTGAATAACAGTTGTAGTGTGCAATAAGTGTCACAACACTTTGCATGCCAGGAAGTGGATAAGCATAACAGATCAGCGAATTTGTTAGACGTTTGACTGTAGTCAACACACACGTTTTTGTGCTAATTTTTCGAAATTACAAGCTGAGAAACCCAAGGCGAGTTGCTTGGCTCAATTATGTCATCCTTTAGTAGTTTCGCTGTTTGATTTTGAATGAGATCGTGACCTGCTTTTTAATGCTTTAGAAAACTTCCTCGCGTCAGTTGCAATTGGTTGTTATTCTGGAGTCAAATGCTCAAATGAACTGGCTGGTGTACAGCGTGATGTCTCCAAAACTCCCAAGTGGAATTATGAGCGTTTGGGTCCACGACGTTAAAGTTTGCACTTCTTAATGTTGCTTTAAAAACTCACGACCCCACTGAATGGTGCTCTACAGGAGATCATTCGTAACTGAGGAATTTACTTCTTTGTATCTTAGATCAAGAAGTTCTACAGGTACAGAGCATAGACCGATGGTGACTGTACTAGATTTTTTCACTGCCATGTTGACATCTTCCAGTTTGCCTTGTATTCGCGTTCAGCAAAATTTTCACTAATGATTTAATTTAAATTAGAGCTGATGATGCTCAACTTGTATGTAAAGTGTATACTCTGTGAAATCCTATTGTGTGATTCTTTGCTGGGAAAGGTTTCCTTACGGTGGAGAATGTTTCAACTAATGTGACTAAATTCTGCGTCAGTGTCTAATAGCCCATTGGCCAATACTCCGTTGATAACACATGCACATTGACTTTCTTCTCATCACAATCTTTTACCAGAAGATAAAACCGCCGTTGTCTTTCGTCGAAGTTTTTTCTCGTCGAAAGACTTGTTTTTGAAAAATTTCTCTTTTTCTCACATGTGCAACATGTATGGTCTTTGGCCAGACAAATTTCGCGTGGTTGTCTTTTTTCACTGCAAAAGAAACATTTGCTCTGTTTCACTGCCAGATGATCGAGTATGGTCGTTGATCTCGAGCGCCCCCCAATGTGTTGGTGGCAGTGACCAACGTGGCCTCATCTCTCGCAGTTATCGACGTAGATCGGCAGGGCAGAAACCACCTGTTGATAGAAATGCTGTAATTCCGTACCACTGATGTCTTACGTAGATTTGTTGTTTGCCGTTCGTCGTTTTCACCAATGGTAGGGGACTCTCGTGATTTATAGTGAACACTCGTTGATCGACAGCAGGAGTGTCAAAACCTGGGTAGATGTAAAACTAGGGGTACATTTGTCCGTCTGAAGGGGTACATTAAATGTTTGCAGTGGAAGTGAAAAATACATTTGCATATTTATTTACAAATAATTATACATATGCTGGTAAATGTTATTTTCAAAAATCATTATATGCCTATTTTTAAATATATCGACTTTGAGACAAAAAAACGAGTCTGCCTTTATAGTTCTAAAATTTTTTAATTCTACTAAAAATCCAGTGGATTTCTGCTTCTTTACTCACGCTTTTTGTCATGAAATTTCGGGGTCATATGCTCATTTGTGGAAATGCTGAAGTGGTACACTCTCCGAGACAATTTGGAAACCCTTGATCTAGACAAGAGCTTCATTTGATGTTGACCTGAAGGCTTAAAGCTAATAAGATCCTGGTCTGAAAGGACAGTCTTTGTAGGCCAGCAAATCAAAGATGTTACTCACTGTTCTGATTAAATAGATTCTCTTCAAGCAGTTTTCAACTTCAAAAGGTTATTGCGCATCAAAGAATTGATCCGGATCTTTGCTTCAGAATTAGCCAACTGGACATAATCCCAGCAAGGCAACTTGGATATGAGTTATGTTTCCGTCGTAGGCTTTGTTAGACTTACCTTGCTTTTAAGCTATAAGAGTTAAGAGAGGTGTCTATGGACCACCATGCATTTAGTCTCCTTTCAGGACAACTGTCCCAGATATTAAAGCGAAATATTGATCTATCAAAAGATGGCGAGTTTCCAGAAAAATATGGTGCAGAACCTAAAATAGCGGAAGCAAAACCTGAACAACTAACATGAGTTGGAAATTCCAACTATTTGGTGATTAATCATCATTGGCCTACATGTGGTAGTTGCAAATATTCAACGAGACCATGACTGCCACGCCTCTGACAACATCTAGTCAAAATTTTTTACTGAACCATATCCTTCAATGAGGTTGTTTCCAGCCTGGAAACTAAGAGCACTAGGCTAAAATTTCTTAATTTGAAGGCGATTGCTTTTTGGGGGTGGTTGGTTGTTTAAAAAAGAAGCATGTTTCTTATTTTCTGATATAATGCAAAGTTTCCATTTAACCAATCAAAACCTGGTGTCTTTAAATTATTTTCTGCAAACATTAGAATCAAAATCCTCAGACAACTTTCATATTGAAGTTCTCGTTTCTTTTCCAGTAAAATGGAAATATGCGGACGAGGCATTTCAAGCTCATTGGCATTAACGTCGAGGTGAGCGAAAACATGTTAAATAAACTTTAGCAACTCGGACGTCAATGCAAATCACTCATAATTGTTGGCCAAGGTATTAAATGCAAAAGAAACTTCTGAGGAATAGAATGAACAATTCCTTTCATATTTTCAAACAAACGCACATTAACCTAACAACGTAAGTTATATATACAAAAAAACTACATCTTAATATTGCAATTTCACTTACTTCTACTGTTTTGATAATTGTGATATTAACATCAGCGTGGGTGTGTTACCAGGTATCGTGAGACTCACGATTAGAAGTGTATTTTTGTTTGAAAGAGATCCTCTACACAAACGCAAAGTGAACGTAATACTGGAAAGTCTCCTCCAGTCATCGTGACAACGTTTTTTTGCTGCTATGTGTAGAAATCGACCGTTGCTCTTGAGCGCCATTGGGTACACTTGAAAGTGTCATCACCCTCTGGCGTCAGTGACAACGCCCATTTGTTCAAAGCCACAACGCCCCCTGTCACCAGTCAACTGATGAATAGTGACAGCTTCATACATTGGCGCAGCTTCCAGCCTCAGGAGAACAAAAAATTTTATAGCAACGCTTATCTATCTCCCAAAATGTTGCTTCGGTGTTTTGGTCATTGCTTTATTGCTGGTAAAGCACTTTGATGGTATATTCATCCGCATCTTTGAATTTTCAACCGCAGTAACAAAAGTTCTACATTTTTAAAGGATCGATATTTTAACATGGTTGCACTGATGAACCATCAGTGCATACTGTTTTTTTCAGATGCCTCGAAAGCATCCGATCAAGCATTGCACATGAAATATTTCAGAAATTAATTCAGACAAAGGTGCCAATGTGTTTTTGCGCCTGCTGAAACATTGGTACAAGGAACAAACGATGCAAATGAAAAAGGGTAAGCATTTTTCGGAACTGTTTCGTGTATCAAACGGGATTAGACAAAGGGGGGTAGTGAGCCAATACTTGTTAGCTGTATATTTTGGTGTTTTGGGTACACGACTTTTCGGTCTAGCCGATTCGGTCAGGTAGATTGGGTCTGGCCGTTTCGGTCAAGCCGTTACTGTCCCGGGACATTATGTTCTGGCCCTTTCGTTCTGGAGACATTTCGGTCACGACATTTCTGTACATAAAGAACTGATTATGTTTGTTGATTTAAATGGTCATATAGGCAGGAGAAACGTCACGCTAGCTGGTGTTATACTAACTCCCTTTGATGTTGCAGCGAAGTGACAAATAGTCTGAAAGGTGAAATGTCAACCTAGCCGGTGTTATACCCAGTGGCGATTCTAAAGGGTGGCCTGAGTGAGTGGGCCATGGGTCCCCGATTAACTCTTGGATCTTGGATCATATTTGTAGTTATTTCAAATAAAACCTTTCGTTGCTTTAAGTACGTTTGCATTAACAATTAAAATGGAAAATTTCTGCAAGATTTCATTTTCTGACCGAAATGACTCGAGACGGAAACGATCAAGACGGAAAAGCCCCGTGACCGAAACGGCTAAGACCGAAACGGCCATATCGAATCGGTCAGACCAAAACGGCCATATCGAATCGGTCAGACCAAAACGGCCAGACCGAAAAATCCTGTTCCGAGATGATTTATTCATTGGATTAAACAACATCAAAGCTGGTTGTTGTATTGGTGAAGTCCTATTCAACCACTTGATTTTTCCTAATGATATCTGTGAGATTTGTCCAAGTGTGCGTGGGTTGCAAAGTATACAAAATTTGTGTCAGGCTTATGCAGAATTAGAAGGAATTATTCTCAACTGCAGCAAAACTGTTTGTATGACGTTTGAAGCTAAACACTCAAAAAGCAGTCACCCCGTTACTGAGACTGGGTAGTCAAAACGTAAAATCTGTTAGCTGTTACAAATATCTGGGTATTGTATTGGATACTGAGCTCTCAGATGACAAAGACATTCAGAGACAACTGCGATATCAACATTGTGCAGCAAACAAACTGCGAGCATCTTTTTTCGGAAAATGAAAGATAGTTCAAAATGTACTTTTCGTTCCTTCTCTACATCCATGTATGCTTCACAATTATGGTGTAGTTTCAGGAATCGTGGATGCACCGATTGCGTGTGGACTATAATTTTGGATGCAGAGCTCTATACAACAGGCCATGGGGAGCGAGTTTTAGTAGTCATCAGGTTCAACGCAACATTCCCACCTTTGATGCCTTATTTTTTTAAAATGTGGATCTGTTTCTTGAAGGATGCAGAAATTCTAGCAACGTATGGTTGCGAGGTTTGATGCATTCAGATTGTTTAAATGCGTCCATATACTTTGAATACTATAATCGCATTTGCTTTGTGACTGAATGCTCGGACGTTACGGTGTTTGTTCGTTTCAGGGCATGTCATGCCACTACACATTCGTAGTGACCTGGCCTTGTGTACCAGTATTGAATCAGCGTCCTACTTTGGGAGTAGTGTGTACCGAGTGTTACGGTAAGCGGCAAATAGTGTTAACACAGTGTCTGTAACCGTGTGGTTCTGCCTCCAACGCCATTGCAAAACGTTTTGTTTTGTCTGTTTTTATCAACCTGCATTGTGCAGACAGTGCGTGCTTGTATTATGGACTTCGCGCGTGAATACAAATTAAAGAAATTAAACAAAAAATTAAAAAACTAACGCAAATCAAAATTGAATTAAATTGAAAAGCGCTTAATAAAAAGTTAATTAACAGAAAAAATGATTTCTCAAACGTCAAAAATATGTCTAATAACATGACAACAAAGGAAGATATCTTTGTGTGACTTTACCTCGCCAGCCGACATGCACAATGTAGAAATTAACACAACAGTGCAAGCGAAGTTCTCAAAATACCATCGATAGCAACGTGATTAGCAACAGCATCTCGACACGTGCTGCAACGGCGACTGTTAGGAACGGTGGAAACGGGATTGCAGCACCGAGTACGACCACACGAACGATTTTTCACGGAGATAACACATCCTAACCTTGATAAAGAAATTCGGTTG
>Ga0210059_1006614_pt1 | contig 18549 bp, 12 predicted proteins | sample Ectturendosymbi2_FD_188042 | JGI IMG/M metagenome (GOLD analysis project Ga0210059, IMG submission 188042) | Ecteinascidia turbinata endosymbiont from Florida, USA - Sample 2 (SPAdes) (version 2) | ecosystem: Host-associated > Tunicates > Ascidians > Unclassified | place: Key West, Florida... | reverse complement strand
GTCAGTTTGTTAAGATGTTATGATTTATGAGCTTGTATTACGAAATTTTAATTGTAGTCTTGAGTTTGTTTTTTCTCTGCTGTTACTTCAGCCTTTCAACTTTTCACCTGTAAGCTTTGCTTGCAATTTTGAGGACTGAGGATGCGTAATTTTACGTGAAATCGATTTCCTATTAAAAATTTGCTGATCGATTCCTTGCTTACACCCATCGTGGAAAGTACATACTTGGTTGATCTTTGTGTTGATTTTAATGCGCGCTATGGAATGCGTGAAACCGATCATAGCAATAACAGAAGGGTTTTAGTTTATTAACGGAAAACCACGATCACGTGATTTTAAATTATTCCATTCCAGCCCACTCCTCCTCAATCAGTAATAGCCTTTGGAGTCTGCTCGCATAGACAACGGATTACTTCAAGTTGTTCCACAGCCGTAGTAAACACTTTTCTTGGTGATGCGATCACTGTGTGGTACACACCACAGTCAACGGAGTAGAATTTATGACAAGTCGTTACTTTCCCAAGTGGAATATCTCTAAAAACAGTGGGTCGCATTTTAGTGCTATGTTCGACAGAACATTAAATTATTTCTCTCTGTACTGGGAACTCTTACACCAGCCTTCGAAAGTTGTTTGCTTGCGACCTCAAGGGAATACGGCAAACAATTCACAAAAATTGCAGTTCCATGGTTAAGCAAGCAGTAGAGGAAAGGCAAAAAATAAGTATATATGCATTTAATCGCTTGATATGCAAATTATTTCCAATTGACAGTATGATTTTTAAAAGATGTCGAACAAAAGCAAGGAATACAAAACAACAGTGAAATCCTAACATTGCTCTTGGCCAAAATATTGCAACACTTTAAAAAATTCAGCTCAACTTTACTGCAGTTCTGGGGAAGCATTAAAAGCTTTTCAGGAAAAATGTCTTGTTATTATGTCCCACCTGTGCAACAATACGAAAAACTCAGTCCTGAACATCCAAAGTTATAAACACCCCTCTCAGTCTTCCAGACATGAATGCTTTGGTCATGGATTCCTGTCGTGCTGTGCGGAATGAAGCCTTTACATGCAACTCCGAAACAGAACCACGAAAGGATTTTCAAAAAAATCAGGAATTAGGATAACACTGCAAGGATAATGTGAAATGAAGCCGTACGTGTATATCTGCAAACTGGCCACAATAATCTGAATGATTATCTTGGACTTATTGATCTTCATCCTTACGCGACAAATGCAAATTTCAAGGAACTATGAACCACTTCCAAAAATGTTTTAAACCCATCCCCCAAAAGTACGATTCAACCAGCAAAAGACTACTCACATGTTGAGTTTATTCCCACAAGTCTAGTAAGCTGCGACGCAGCTGCTTAGTATATATCGGCCGTTGCCCGGGAAACAGCTAAACAATCAAATTAGGGGTTGCCAACATTTTTACTCCTGCACCCCTAAAAACTTTTGTTTTGACCTCGTACCCCCTACAATTTATAAGCAAGAACTAACTTTCAAATGTTCAGAAAGTTATTCACACTTTTTAATATGTTAAGAAACTCAAACATATGCACAAAAAAGGATGATACAGATTAGCATTTGAATATACTCTACAAAACATGATCAGTCTCTTGAAATATGTGCAATATAATAAAATAAAAAAATCTGACCTCCAAAACTTTGCCAATGTATTTCAGTTCAATGACTCTTTTGTTCCTGTTTCTTGCTTTTGAGTTTTTAAAAACGTGGAACTCTGTTGCTGATAGCAACACGCATGTCTGCCTGTGCATTCAAGTGATTTCTAGATTTCATCTCATATGTCAAAGATTGTCAAATCCAGACTCGCATAGGTATGTTGTCGCAAATGGAATGAACGCAGCTTGTGCAGTTTCACAAAGTCTTGGAAATATTAACTATAGCTGAGCATCAATACCCTTCCAAAGTTTTACTCTCAAATTGCGTTTCAAGAGCACAATTTGAGCGCAGTTCTACAAAATCTTCTTGTAGTTACTTGATGCATTAGCATCAAGAGCACAATTTTAGCATCAAGAGCACAATTTGAGCGAAGTTCTATAAGATCTTCTTTCAGCTCTTCGTCATCTGAGAATTTCATTCAAATTAAATGAATATGGATTCATAATCTTTCTTTAGAAATGTTTATCTTCTCTCCATCAAAATATCTGTCAAACGTCGACAGCACCTCCAAATGAGCCACAATTTCTTCACAAACACTGGGAATCAAAGTCGAAGATTCACTGTCATCGACTATTTCAAGTGATGGAAAATTCGAATAATTCCCTCCTTTCACTCTCCGACACCACAGAAACAGCTTATCTTTGAACGCGTTTAACATTTCATAGCAATTCACTATATTTGTATTTCAGTCTTAAAGTTATACGCTCAAAATTATTTCTACGAGTGAAAAGTCTCCCCAATACCTGAAGATTGGTTGAATTCTTGTGATTCAACACATCAGACACAGCAGGGAGGGCGTTCGATTTCTCTTCCAACTGCAATAATGCTTTTGACGTTCAATTAAATTTTTCTCTGAGAGAAGCGTTTTCAGGATGGGAGCAATATCTCCGATTGGAGAGATCCCAATCACAGTGGTTCGGCAATTTGATCAGAATGCTTCAAATAAGAGCAGAAAAGATTTGCTGGCTACTCCCACGAAAAAAATTGCCCACAGACTACCAAAGGATCAGCTGACGTGACTACGGCATTACTGATCTGACTTGGTAGCGTCTTGGTATGGAACTTGCAGAACTTTTGAAGATTGCTTAGAACGCTGAAGAGTGAATCGTTTCAAAGAGCTGCCGCGCAATATCACTGTTTGTCGCTCCCAGTGTCGCGCCTCCTCATGCGAGACTGGAGGCTGCAGTTGTAGGAAAAGCGGAAGTCGTTAATTACGCCTTCAAATTCTATGTCTTGTGTCCTCAACGCATGATCGGCCTGTGATGTGTGACAATCGCAAGCCAGAAACCTGTATAATTCCATAAAAGGTGTTCTCGACACATTTGATCCGATGTCTTCTTTCCAGTCATGCAGCCGCATGACCAAAAGGTGGCCTCCAAGCGTGTTTTATGGAATATTGAAATCAGCAGTGGTGAATGCCTATGTTCTCTATAACGAGCACAAACCGCAAAACAATTTGAAACACCGGTGGTTTCAAAACGCGTTAGCACTAAATATGATCAAGGGACTTCCAAATCAAGTTTGCCTCGCGGGTTGCGATTCACCATCGCCACACATTTCATGGACAGACGTCACCAACACCGGCAGAAATCACTTAACTGTTGCCAACAAAACAACTCTGCGAAACCTGGGATTTTCGTAAAAGAGTTTTGCCATTTTGGCTAGAAGAACCTTATGCACTGAAAAATTAGAAAATTATCCTGAAAATAACAAATGTACATGTCCCAATCTAATTTGCTTCTGTTGCATGTACACCTGCAAGCTTGGAACACAATGTGACATGGATCCTGTCCAGACCGCCAGCAAGGTGTTGGGGCTACTGGCGGAATTTCGGAATTTTTAGTGTCGTTTCAATGCTTACCGCACGCGTTTCTTGGGGTGGACTTTAGTTGGCTTTAAATTGTGTTGGTTTATAATAAACATTTTTCGACATTCAACAAGTTACGTTTTAGGATCAGCTGAGTTTGAAAATAATTGCTGAGTTGTTGAAAAACACGGCCCAGCGCCGAAGACGCTTCAGTAAGCCTCGGTGATATTGAGAAAGATTTTTAGGTATATTGGCGTTTGTTGCTATTTTGTTTGATTTCTCTGGTTAGTTGAGCGTGGCTTTAACAACATCTACGAAGCACAGTCAACTACAACTCACATCTACAGTCCAGGATTCCATCTCCATCGAAACCACTCATGCATGAACACTTGTAATGACCGGGAAGGTTTGTGCACTCGGCACTGAAGTGGCAAATATCCATGTTTTCTGCGCATTCGTCGATATCTGGAGAAAATGAAGGTACTTGATGCTTTCGTTTTTTCTTGCTCATGGCAAGATGGCGCCTTCTTCAAAAAACTAATCTTTAAAGATCTTTAAGCAGTCGACATTTCTCAGGTAAAACGTTTAACCTACAGCAGTGTATATTTCATTCTTTCGTCGATGTCTGGAGAAACAGGTTTTTCAATAGCTTTGCATGAAAACTTTACTTGTATCGGTTCAGCAACGATTTGCATCAACTTTTTCAATTTTCCTAAGCAAACTTATCCAGAAACTGCGATAAAATGTCAATAAATTTTTCTTTATCAATGTTCAAAAACATTTGAAAGTTTTCCCTAGGCTGTTAAACGACAAGCAATCCATCAGGTTTCTGACACAACGCTACGTCATTTTCTTGGTAAACATATATCAATATATCAATACAGATTTATTAAAATTTACAAAGTTTTGTAAGCGTGAGTAGAAATTAAAAACATCTTTATTCTCTCAATACAAGCGAACACAACTTCAATAAATCAACTTATAAAGAAGGAACTTCAGCTTCTTCACTTTTGTGAAAGAAATACCTCTTCCATGTGTTGCATAAAAAGTGCCTTCTTTTTGCCTTTATGATGCTGCACCACATCATCAATATGATGCTGCACCACAACATCATTGGCTACACTCTAAACCAGGGGTCACCAACATGGGGCCCGCGGGCTTCAGGTCGCCCGCATGGACCACGTGGGTCGCCCGCATGGACCACGTGGGTCGCCCGCGGGCTTGTTCTGACAATGGCATAAACATGATCAGTAGGGCAACCAAAAGTCAATAAAGTCAAAGTTTTTCTGCCGTCTGTGGAAAGAAATCCTTCCTCAGCAAAGAATCAGACATTTTAAGATCTTACAGGTTATATATTTCGCCTACAAAGTAGGCATCATCAGCTCTTATTCAAATAGAATCTTTTGTTTGTGACGTTTTTAAAGTTTATGAAACGTCCACAAACCAAATTTCACGCTCACACCATGAGGGAATCCCAAGTTATTAGGTCAAAAAAAAGCCAAAATTAATCATTAGGTCAAAATTTATGCTTGGCTCAAACTTTTCTTGCAGCACAGTATTTTATCTTTGTCGATATTTTATTGAAACTCCAGCAACACGTATTGATATGCTTTTGCAAGTTTAGTGGCAATTCTGTAATAACAATGGGTTTGTTGCGATTTCGAACGTAATAAAGTTGTTTTGCCCACTACTGGACGATTGAATATTATGTAGGTTACGCGTGGTAATGTAAGAAACGTCGTCTTACAGTACGTGGTTTGGTAAAAGCTCAATCCATTGTACATACAGTGTTTTAACTTCATGATGTTCTCAGGTTTGACTCTGCTTTGATTATTAATGCGCTTATCTATATATCATCCCCAAAGTTATACAACCTATTTTTTTTAAGTATAAAGTTCATGAATATGTTTCTCAGTTAACCTTTACACCTAAGGCTGAATTATTTTGCAGTTGCAAAGGCAGAAAATTTCTAGGTCAAAGTAAAGTCAAAATTTGTAAATTACAAAGTCAAAATTTAAAAATTTAGGTCAAGAACTTGGTTGCACCAATGATCAGTGTCTTCACATTGGTGAATATCTTTAATTTTCATTAATGATAACATTGTTCAAGACAAATTTAGAAATTCAGCAAATGTTTATTTCAGAAGTGTGTGTATCAAACTGGTAGGCCTTCGCATGAATTTGTACCAAGAAATAGCTCTCAGTTTCAAAAAGGTTGGTGACTCCTGCTCTAAGCCATCAAAACGGAATCAGATTCTGTCCTCAACACACGTCCTCTGCGTTTAAACTTAAATATCTTGAAATCATTTCTAAAAATCATGTGTGTGACATTTTTTATTTCTCAACTAAATGTTCACAAGTTTTGGAACTAATTTTTCTGACCTGCCGCAATAATGTTTTCTGTGAATAGCGTGGATGAAAAACGTTAAGGGCTTCCAGCTTGACTGGAAGGAGGGTGCTGGCTGCCGAGTTTGTATATAATTCTGTCATAACGAATGTGTTTCGTCATAACGTCTGATTTCTGCTACAATCTATTTTACTTGTAAGTACAAAAGAGTCAAAAATATATGTTTCTAGTTATATTTCTAATTATTTGATCAAATTGTTGTTTAGTTGTATACGGTAGTTCATCAGTGCGTTAGCTATTAAAAATGTTTGTTACTTGGTAGGTTAATTACCGAGGTAAATAGTTGTTTAGTAAGTCAGCTAGGTCGGCTTGTAGTTACTTGATGAATTGGTTAGCTCGTTATTTTGTTGGTTAGTTAGCGAGTTCTTAAGTAATTTATCTAGATAGCAATAGAAGTTAAACTCTCGACTGAACCAGGTCTAGCACACTCACCAATGCAAGTCTTGGTATTTTTGTCGAACTGGTAGCCTTTCTTGCATTCACAGGCGTAGGTTCGAACATAGTTTGTGCATTTCCCTCCGACGCACATTGATGCATTCGAGCATTCGTCAACATCCTCACAAATATTTCTGCTCGACGAAAAAATTGCATCAAATATTGTTTCAAAAAATCTCTGATTTAGCTACTTTTCTTCACCTGTTTGAGTTTCACTTCTAACCAGACAAGCAGGTACAGTTGTACCCTCCCACATAATTATTGCACCAGCCAATTCCGCACGGTTTTGAGTCGCATTCGTTTATATCTGTGCAAGGAAGCCATCGAAAAGTAGTCTTATTTTTTACAAAGATAAGTCTTGACATAAATCAAGTTTTTTTACAACATTTTTATTAACATTTTTTAATTAAACCACGTTTCATGAAAATATTTCACTGCATGAAGACAAAGTTATAAAAAAGTTTGAATGTAAAATTTTCATTGACAAAAGCTCTATATTTTTGTAGTTCTATAAAAGCATGCTAGAAATTTAGTATAGTTTCGAAAAATTCAAACTTACTCTGTGCATTTGCGGCAGCAATCAGACAAATTGAAAGAAGTATGCCTAATTTCAAATTATTCAACTTGTTTCGCTTTCTCACAAGCATCAGCATGTTTTTCCAAGACCATGCCATCATTCCTGAACTCTGAACGTTGCTGCTCACCAATACTGCCTGGCAAATAGTTTCATGTTCAAGTTGCCAGACCCACCGCAGCTGCCAGCATTTCCTGTGTTGGACGCAGGTGGATGGAGCTCCCTGAGCTGAAGCGCGTTTGTGGTTTCAGTCTTACCGTGTATTTTGGGAGCATTTATTACAATTGTCTTGTTTATGTAACACAGCAAAAAAACGGTGGTTTCAAAGAAATCACATGAATATTTTTGGAAGCCAAGCGTTGGCCTTTTGCGATTCTGCTTCTTCTTATTCTGAAAACGTGTCACCACTAATCTTCATTTCCAACTGAGTGAATCTAAATTTGTAGTAAAACCAGAAACGTGTAAATCCACAACCGAATGCAAAGATACGCCAGTATCCTTCCCACATGAATCTACGTTAATGATTCTCCAAAGGGACATAAAAAGTAAATATTGAGGTGTCCTGTAGGAAATATTCTCAAATCCTGCAGGTAAAATTAATTAAAAGCTTTCTATATTCCTAAAACTCGAATCATTCCAGAAATAGTCAGTTGCAGAATTGCAGTGGACTACAATGAAAACTAAAACATCTCGTCGCGTCCGGACAGGATTTTCAGGTTGCAAGAAGGTTTGCAGTTTCTTTTTAACCAAACCATGGTAACAAAAAAAAACGATAGTTGACGTATTGTCAACTGATATACCTCACATCAGCTCTCATTGTTTTCGCCCATAAATGACGGTTGTGCGGGCGGCGATAGCTCGCTGGTAGAGTGTCCGCCTCTCAGCTGGAAAAGTTGGGCGGTCGTTTTTTTGCAATTTTGATCACAAAAAATCACATAAAAAACGCATTTTCGAAAAAAGTGATATCGTTAAATTGAAAATGTAACCTGTTTGCTTTTACAGTCTGCATAAAATAAACTGCTTTCACAGATAAACCACAAAGAGTTTTGGCGAAATTTTCTGACATTTTCCAGTTAACTGATCATTTCCAGGCGTAGTCAAACGCTATAAGGTTGCATGTCGATCATTTGCAAAGAATCTTGCTTAATAAAACATTGAAATATGTTGGCAAGCTAAACAGCCGTTTAAGAAAAGTGAACCTGTACTGGGACATAGAAGAAAATGCATAAGAATGAACCGTGATGGAGTAGCGCAGTTTTAAAAATATGTGGTTATCCCTTTTCATAATTTCGAGTGAATGAGCCTGTGTTATAAATTTGATGATCTTGTGCATCGGCAAGCAATAATTGTCAGAGACAGTGGATGAATAAATGATGGAGACCGTAAACTTAAAGATTTTAAAATAGGCTCACATTTTATTTTGCTAAGGAGACTGTTCGCCGAGAGTAACTGGATGCAAGAATGCTCGAAGATGACCAGAAACCTAATTTCCGCATCTGCGGCATTATGACCACAAACGGTATGACCAAAAAATATAAAAAAGAAAACACGTGCAAAATAGCTAAAGTATGTCACACTGCCTTTCCAGTTTGTATGAAAATCTAATTTTTGAGAATACTTTGACTTTTGTTCTTTCATACTTGCTTAATGCTTTGAATCAAAATTTTCATGTCAACAATGCAACAATTCCGGATTGATTTCGTTTCTTATTAGACAACAATAATATTTCAACAAGCGGTTTATTTCTTCATGTCAGTTACCTTCAGGTCGCTTATGTTTACTTTTCAAGAAAGATAAATCTAGATCCGCGCTGTCTGGCACGTGAGAAAGATGCTCTTTTTTACTTGTGTTTTTGGTATTTTTGGTATACCCACATCGCGTTATCTGTTTTGCGTTGAGGCCGTCCGTTGTTGATGTCACAGGTCACATTATCTGCGTAAAATTTCATGTCCTTACCATTTCTTTTGTCACAATACGTCACAATTTCGCAAAATTGCTGTGAATTTAAAGCCACAGCTCGATAACCCTCCCCCTGAGCTATTTCAGATATTCTCTTGAACTTTTAATTTCTTACGTTGGTTGCGTACTTGCCGTTGCAACTAATGACACCAATATATGCAATAGCTGGATGCTGATTACTGCATACGATTTCATTTCACAAGCAGTTATTTTTGTAATTTCCAAGTATTCAGATTCAGAAAAATACACTTAATTGTGGAATTTTCAGTTCTTCATCTCCATTTCCAGAAGGCCATGTAAGTTGTAAGGCATTTACTTCTGGAAGTTAAAAACAAATATTCTGTGGCGAAGCGGCGCGAAAGAGCGAAGTAAACTTACAAATTTTGTGTGTCAGAAAAACTGAGTGGTGTGGAAATGTCATCGAACAACTGTTGGCATCCATCTTATTTTTTTCTGATTCGCCACGAGTTAACATCACTGTACGTAGCAAAAAAAGAGAAATATGCTCTTTGCCCAAGGCGTGTTACTACTGTGCAGTGTGCACAATCAGGTTATGTTAATGGACGAGGCCGTTCGTGCTCGGCCGAGTCAACCTCTCACTTAAACTCAATACATTTTTGGCCAATTATGAATTTGAGCACATTATATTATTGATAATAATAATTATTATTATGCAAGAGCAAATTTAAAACCATGACCAGAAAGAGTTTTGTCCGAAATTTGGGGCATAAATAATATCGTCTTATTCTTAAAACAACAGCAGATACTACTACTTACTGGAGTAGTTTGGACAAATCTACAGTAGTTTTAGGCATATTTCCAAAGTTTCAAGATGAAATGTTCATTGTAGATCCTACGACAATTGTGGCAACATATACCAAGTCAACTTTAATTTGCCGCAAAGATCTGTTCGATGCAGCACTTAAGAAAGAAACCACAAAAAATCTCCTGACCAGCAGACGTGGATGCAGTTGCTACAAATGGATACTTTTCACCAGTGGCGTAACTAGAGGTTTGAGCCAAGGGGACAAACTTAGCTGAAGGGGGCCCACTAGCCAACACACAGAAAAAAGTTGAGAAATGATAGTGAGTCCGGATGTGGATGTCTATACTAAAACCCGAATTCACAGGAAAACACCACGAAAAACTTCCGAAAAGCGCAGTAAAACAACAAGCTACTGAAAATCAAAAGAATACTAAATACTGAAATATAAGCTAAAAAAGGGACCCAGTTGTTATATTTATCCTGCCAGGGGGTCGGTTTTCACCCTTTCCCCCGTCAGTTACGCCACTGCATTTCACAGGATATTATTGCAACCTCTCCGGTGGTGTTGCGTTGATTGTGTGATTTACCACGAACGGGATGTGCGTGAAGAATAACACCATTATGTATGTGACGCGAACAAGCAATAATAGAGTGATCTCGTCGGGTGATCTCTATTGTTGCTTGCTGCCACGGTGCGAAGCTTTGCGCATATGCCGCTCGGAATTTCCGATCGCAACAATACTACTGTACAAAACCTGCGCAAATGCTTGTGAAACAAGGTTTCACAAAAATTTGCTAAACAGACATGTCATTGTAGAGTGTTTGAAGCACGTTGACAGAACTTGTGACTTACGATATCTTTTATCCACCTCATCAATATTACCAAAGATCACATAAGCTGAAACGTAATCCCTCTTAACAGTGTGACATCATGTGCTGTATGGACAAGCATGTTGTCCAATATGGTGCTATGTGGCGGGAGAGATTGTTTGAGGAGCACAGTCTGATTATTTTGTCAAAAATGGACAACCCACTTCAAACAGAATGGCATAGATGACTCTCCGGTTTACTTTAAATTTATCCCTGGCGTTAATATCTGTACGATATAGATCTAAAAACTCGTAGAGAAGCTTGTAGAGCACAAACGCGTAGAATAACAGCTTCGAACTTTGTCCATTTTACCTTAAATGTGGATGTCCTAATAACAACCGATTACACACAAAATTGGCTTTGATAGAATAGAAACCTGATAGCAAAAACTTTGGCAAACAACTTTTCCCTCTTCTGGACCCTATTGACCATCCTTGAATTGCTAATGTTGTGCCTGAAGCAGCATATGCGAGAACTACCCTGACCCAGTGGTGCATTGTGGTTTGGTGTCGTGTAGGTTTTTGATAGTCCACAGTCTTCGGGCCTGTTCACAGTTCGGTGGATAGTATATTGCGGTGAACTGCATTTACAAGTCCAACAGTTCAATCGTTCACTTCGCTTGGTGATGACAATAGTTTGTCCATTGCCAGACTTCTGCAAAAATGCGTCTGGTAGGTTTGATAACGCGCGAATAAAATGCTTTCAGTTAGTTGGTATTATTTACCGTTTATGCTCGCCGTCAGACGTTAATCAAAGCTGCAAAGGGTTGACATGCAGTTTGCTGTTGGATGCATTCCCAGCACAGGTCGCTTTACATGGGACGTCCAACGATAAAATGCAGCCTCATCAATTGTTCTCTTCTTGTCAAGTGATTTAGTTGCGCGTAATCATTCGTTAGCAAGGTTGCGAATTTGCGGCAGCGCGCATGCGCGGAGAGATCAATCATTCTTCGTCAAAGCTCTGCACTATCAGCAAACCCAGATATAAATCGATCGCGCACGACCGCTACGGAAAGCGAAGCATGCTCTGACGCTGAGAGCAACCAACATTGCCGTTCAATGCACATAAAGCGCAATGCCGGGGAACTTCAGGCAGTCGATCCGTCACAAACCCTGCCACAGGAAAACGCCGTAGAGTAAACCATGGAGCGTACCAATGCACTGCAACATACAGCGTTTTTAACACGGACCTTTTTTGTTGACGTCACTTGAAGGTCGACTTCGAGCCCATGTTCAACTGAAAATGATCGAATTGACAAAGAAAAATGATTCTAAGGCACTGTGTTTGTAGGATTAGTGTAGCAATCATTGCATTATTAGTATCTTTTCAAACTTCGTCAAAATATTTGATAACACTTGTTTTTACATCCCCTTAACCTCGCTGGCAAAACGTATGTCAAGGGCCTGACAAAAAGATGCTGCAAAAAAAATTGAACCAAAGCTGGAGGATAGAAAGTGCAGTTTCTATCCTGGCCGGAGAACTAGATCAGTGTTTCTCAATGTGGTCCAGCTGGACTACCTGGAATTTCCAGTGGCCCACAGAGAGTTCCATAAGTTCGTTTATTGATTAATACCTTGAGGACAAAGATTGAATATGCTCTTGAATTCACTGACCTATCTGCAATACAGCTTCGACAGGTTGTTGATGCGATATCAGCATAGCAAAGTGGTTCATCGGATATTCTTTTTAAAAAATGATCCATGGACCAAAAAAGTTTGAGAACCAGTGAACTAGACCAACGTTTTACTCTCCAGCAAATTTTCGAGAAACCTTGGGACAGGCGCGTAGCCAGAGAAGGCAAACAACAACCAAGTCTCAACATTCAAATGTATAATGCCCCTAATTTCTAAGCATCATCCATAAAACGTGTATTTGTCTGGTCTTTTTCTGAACAATAATGATCACGCTGAAGCCGAAAAATAAAAAGTTTATTTTCATTGAATCTACAAGTTTGTTTTTAATGAAGTTCCACGCTTCTACTTTTGACGAAAGCCACCATTTGCTCGTAAAATCTCTTGTTAAAATCTCGATGTTATAAGTGCAAGATCTGCAGTATGCTTTTTGCAGCTAATAGTGCAGTTGAACAAGACGTCATCGTGGCCACCACTATGATGCGTTTTTTATATTTACTGGCTTCTGATGTAAACTAACACACGTCCAAATAGAACCCGAGAAAGCGACTTTGCTCTAAGCTAAGACACCGACTTCTGAAGAAAGCCTTCTACAAAACTTGCGCGCATATAAGACATGGATCCTGTTGTCGACCGATTCTTTAGCGACTAATTGATGTATGCAGTTGATAAAGAGTCTCTCAGCGTGTTTGAAAAATGTTTGGATTTAATGTCATTAAACGCTATGAGATGCGAGCGCAACAACATTTTTGTGAGCTACATGCGCACAGCTTGCTTCCCAAAACGATCACTTTTTAGAGTTAAAAATAATTTTCAAATATGATAGAGACAATTGTGGAAATTTACTCATGTCCTCTAAACAAACAAGCATGTTTGACCCACTCAATTTACACAAATTATAAAAATAGTTGTGTATTTGCGTAAACGAAGCCACAATCGGTTAAGAATGCTTGTCGCCGCAGATTAACACAAAGGTTCGTTGATCTGGCATTCTAGCGTAACAGCTTGAAATCTTTTTTATAATACATTAGTGTTTAAATAATAAAATCCAATCGACAGGCAAAAATTCAATTTGTTACATTTTAGTCACATGCACTTTATCGAGAACGCAGATTGCAAGGAGTCTGTAAGTAATGGCAGTGTGAATGCCCTCAGCACTTCACAAAATCAAAAGCATATTCCTACTTACGTTACATTTTGTTGCCGACTATTCCCATTGCAGCTGAATAATTTCAGATTTAGGGTAAGATATGGTAGAAATTAACATTAGGTGAAAGTTGAAACACTTTGAGACGATGCGCAGGTCGGACTTTTATTACTTGACAAGACTCATTTTTTGCTCGCTGGCAAGGTAATGAACCGTCATAATGCATGCTTAATCATCACAAATAAATAATATCTACTAGACCAGTGGTTCTCAAACGGGTGCTACTTGGCTCAGGAAATTTGTTTCAGGAAGGAATTGGGGAGGAAAAGCTGTGGATGAAAAAGGCTTATGTTTTTATTATTTGTTTATTCAACACATAAAAAACTGCACAAGTTTGGTTTAGATGGGAATGTCTACACTCTTTACTACAGCATGCAGGGCCGGCCCTAGCAGGTGCGGGCCCAATGCAAGACCTGGGCGCGGGGCCCCTTTGAGAAGTGGTGTTATGACGTCATCGTGCCCAGTCAACCGTACTACGACCTTTCTGATGAAATGTTTTAGCAAAATAACTACATTATTATGAAATATCAAAAAAGACTGCAAATTATTTGGAGTTTATCCGTATGTACCAACAGTTTCTTTCGTTTGGAGGGGAGTGGTCATAGCTCACGTGTTCCCTACAGCTACGTCCATGTTTACGACTAAACAGCATGCTGCTGTGGTGGACATTAGTGTAACGCTACCATTCGCTATTAAGCCGCAAGTTATAAAGGAAGCTCTACAATGGCGATCCGAGTGGCGAGGACAAGTGCAAAGTTACGTCAATCAAACCGAGCAGACAAGCGAATTGAACCTACAGTGCGATTACTTCACTCTTGTTGAACGGCACTTTCGTTCGAAGAACAATTGACTTGGAGAAAACTGCTAAGATGAACTGATTACCATTCTCGCTTTCGTTAACCACACGCGCAGACGCGGTCTTGTATAACGGCTACGGCTGATGCTGGATAAGCTTAAATTGTAGCACGCCAGAGTTATTAGAGATTAATTTTTGCGGTGGTCTTGAAATGAAGCTTACATTACCATAAGTTCGGATACAGCAAATTGCTGCGCCAGAACTAGTTGCGAACAGCGTTACTCTTTGTTTTTACTTGCGGTTAGATACAAATGTGTATTTCATTATCACCAGATTCCACACGGAGCCTAAACCTCAGGTAAAGGTCAACCATGATATTAATTCTCTAGCATTTACACTATGCACGACGTTTGATTAATCACGGACAATTAGTAAACCACATTGCTCCGATCAAGTTCGATTAAAGCTGAAGTAGGATAGGTTCCTGAGCAGTTTCGGTGATTTGCACCAAATTATTTCTGTGGTTTACACATCAAAAGCTGGTTTAACCTGAAAATGTTTGGTGCAACTTTTCGGAATGGGGGGGAAATTGCCTCCCTGGCTACGCGCCTGCCTTGGGACTATGCCAAAAACGGCTACACATGTTTTGCCGAACTCGAGAAAGTATACGACCGGATTCCTCGTGAAAAGCTGCAGGGTATGTAGCGGGAGTACGGTGTTGACGGCCACCTATTCCCGGCCGTTAAGTCACTATATTCGTGCTCAAAATTAGTGTCCATGTGGGCTGAGTTAAATCAAAACCGTTCACATTGGGTCTTGGCACACCATCTGACGTGGGAGTGTGCTATCACAACTCCTCTTCACAGTCGATATGAATTGGACAGACAACCACAGCCAAGTCAACGAGGGTGTCACTGTTGAAAGCTGCAGGATCAACTGTTTACTTTTTGTGGACGATTGTTACTGCTTCCATCTTCTCAACAGGGTCTTCAGCATGAACGTGATTGGTTTTCTGCTGCGTGCGACCGGACGGGAATGAAAGCCAGCACTAAAAGGCCGAGAAAGTATATCTCTCCAGAAACTCAAGTCAGTGTATTCTGCAAGGAATTTACAATACACTGCAGCATTTCGAGAAGTTCAAATACCTTGGGGTGATATTCACAAGTGACGGAAGGCGGAACAAGAAGATTGGTAAACGGATTGGCAAAGCAAACGCAGTTCTGCTTGAGCTTTATAGCTTTTTGGTAAAAAAAAACAAAAATACGGAAGCTTTCAAACACCGCGAAGTTGTCAGTTGTTAAGCCGGTCTTTATTCCGATCCTCACCTATGGTCGTGAATCTTGTGCAACGACTGAAAGAGTTCTAAATACAAGCGGCAGAGATGGGGTTTTCGCGATGAGTTCACGGCGTGACACTTCACGACAAAGTGCACAGCTGTGAAATTTGTAAAGTCCTGAATGCCGAGTCACTTCTCCTACAAAGATAGATCTCAGCTACGATGGTTCGGCCACGTGACCAGAATGCCCCAGGAAAGATTGGCGAGACACGTCCTGATGGCTACACCCACGGGAATATGATTCAGAAATCACCCAAGCACCAGATGATCACTGACATTGCTTGGACCAGTCCTGGCGTGGAGTCAGAAGAACTACTGTATATTTGAGATTGCTGAAAACCTTGAGGCATTTCGAGTCCTCCTACGTCTGCTGCCCGCGCGACTCTCCGCAGAGGAAATTCGGGTATGAAAATGAAACAAATAAATTATTGTTTTTTTATTAAAAGAAACTTTCATCAGTCAATTGCGGACCTTTGCAGCCTCAGCACTTGTCCAACGTGGGTTTCGTGCGATTTTGCGGAACTTCATTCTTCCCTCATTTTACTGATTTCTTCCAAAAAAAATCATCTCTGATGTCAAATTATTTAAATTATTATTAGTGCCTGGTTTCCATGGCAACCTTAACACGAAACACCAATTCCATCCTCTGTTTGATCAGGATTTTTTATATCCAGCTCTTTAAGAGCTGATTCTGATGTTGAACGGCGAATTTCTTCAAACAAATTTTCTTTGCTTCTGAAACAGAATTCATAAAAATTAATACGTGCGAATAGGAGGAAAAGATATTTAATCCCAGTATAAGAAAAATAAGGTTTCCACATCAAATATATAAATGTATTTTACACCAATACAACATAGTAAGTAAAGTACTATAAATTAATTTTATGCTAGACTTCACTGAGAAAAGACTCTGATAAAGGTAAAAATCTAAAAAGGAGTTCATAGCTTCATAGTCCTGAAAACAAAAGTGGTTTGGTCAGCCATGAGTAGAAACCACTCATGTTATTCTGTGCAGTTTCGTCATAATGCACCGCTTTTTACTTCTTTCGTAGTGTTACGAGTACTGTAGACTGAGGCGCGCATCTCTGCTTGCTTGCGCTGTGGGCCACGCGGCTGCTTTCGCAAATGAACTGCGGTGGCAACTCAACGACAGCACCGCGCGTCAACTGTTTCCTTGCATCCACCCATTAACGCTGAGGACGAGTCTGGACAGACTGCAAGTACCGTTTTCCAAGTTTTCGGTATGACCCGGCCGGGAATCGAACCCAGCTTTGGTGGCGCATGCCCGACCTACTGCAGCAGTAAGCCGGTCTATGTTGTGCTCAACGTCGTAATTCATGTTAATTTGATTAACAAGGCGAGCGATGACGAAACTCATCTTAGTTCGTGAAAAGGTGTAATCGTTACTAAAACTTTGTGTGATTTAACAGCAGTTTCCCATTGACTTGCATGAGACCGCTTCGGCTGCGTCATCAATAACTTTTTTGTCGGTTTTGTTTGTTTTGTTAAAGCCGCAGGTCGTTGAAGCAGCCTTCACAGACTTCATGTTTGCTACAAATATTTCGAAAAATATGGAATTATGTTTTCTGCATTTTCTGCGATGGACAGCACACCAAGGTAAGTACAGAGAGATTCTGTTCTAAAGGGACCACGGCCCACTCGTAGCAAACAGAGAAAAATATCGGAGGATGTTCTCCATCGTTTTTTGAGTTTCGACTAATGCCACGTAAATGGTGGAAGGGACTTGTTTCTCACATACAGTAAGCACAAAACAAAGTTTAAAGTTTTCATCAGAACGATTTGGTTGTTGCGAATATTCTGCTTCTTAGCAGGTAATTCAAAAATGCACAAAAATACTCAACTAACATCCGCTCCACTGATGTTGAGCGTACGATGGGTTCGCCTTCTTGTTCTTCAAGGTTGCTCTGCTGTGGTCTGACTCGTCTTATCAAGTCTTGAAGCGCACTGTAATTAAAAGTCTTTGCTTGCTGACTTATCATTATTTTCAGCTGGAAATGTTTGTTGACAGCTTGACACAATGCAGAAAAACGACTTAAAGTGTCCCAACCTCTCTCGCAACAAAAGGATTTGACACATCCATATTTTTACGTTGTCCTTTAATTTCACGCGAGCTATATTCTTCTGTCCTGTTTAACAGCCTTAGTCGCCACGGAAGCATACTTTTTGCCATGTACCATATTGTTCACCAAAACTGTAACAACGTCTTACTAGTCCAAATACTTCAACAAACTCTAACAATAAAAGAACCCGATTAAATTGACTGAAAGATATCCAGAGCAAGAGAACAGTGACTGATGAGCACGCAGCTCGAGTCAACGGAAAACAACAAAATTATATCATCACGCCTTAAAAGTAACATGAAATGAAATCAGAGGCGTAAGTCGGGCTGGGCTTTTCCGGTCGGGGCGGGTTCGGACCTGGGCTTGGGCCCGGTTTGGGCTCAAGTTTGTCAAAATGTTTCGGGCCAGTTTCGGGCCTGCAAAGAAAATTTCTTCGCAACGACGACGCCAGTTACTGTTGAAGCAATCGAGTTATCTTCAATAAAAGTGATTAATTGTGAATTATTTGGTCATAATCAGTTTGCCACACCACCAATACCCCGCAGTGGCGCATATCATCACACTCGGTAAATTTGGTTTTCGGGCCTTAATCGGGCTTCACTATATGCCGGGCTCGGGCCCAGAGCCGGATTAAAGGGTAGGGGGCCCGGGGCAATTTTCACTGGAGGGCCCCTATGACGTATTTCATGACGTCATCGTTTGTAAAATTTGTTTTCGCTGATTCGCAACATTCTCGTTTGCTTTTTCCGGTAGTCGATTATGTACCTGCCGAATTCACTCGATTGTTACCCACCTTTGATTGTAAGCCGCACGAAATGGTGTTAAAAATTAATGTAAGCTGCACTTATTGTAAACCGCATCAGATGGTAATGGTAATGGTTTATTGTTTCATATGACTCAGCCAATAAGCAGAAGCACCATAAAAGCCATCGCATGCAGTAAACCAACCATTAGTGAACATTAGAGCAAATGAGAATACAATGGCACAATAGCTGAT
>Ga0210059_1006613_pt1 | contig 18551 bp, 11 predicted proteins | sample Ectturendosymbi2_FD_188042 | JGI IMG/M metagenome (GOLD analysis project Ga0210059, IMG submission 188042) | Ecteinascidia turbinata endosymbiont from Florida, USA - Sample 2 (SPAdes) (version 2) | ecosystem: Host-associated > Tunicates > Ascidians > Unclassified | place: Key West, Florida... | reverse complement strand
TACCTAGATAGGTTACAAAAAAACCTAGATAGGTGTAGGTAGCTGGCTAATAAGTGACTCAGCACAATATGACAATCAATGTGAGGGATAGAAGGCCCAGTGGTTGTCCAAGACCAAGGCCACATAATCATCCACAGTAAATGATGAACGAAGATAAAAACAGGTTGTAGGTATTAACGAATACACGTAAGAGCTTTGTGAATGCGAGTGTGATCAATAGTAAACAACCACTAACCAGGGACATGATGAGTTTACAAGAGCAGAAATGAATGATTTATGCACATAAAAATGCCAATGACATGAATGAAAAAAAACATACGCAAAAACAAACAATCATACAAATACAGTCTAGTCTGCAGAACGAAAATAAAATTAGAAACACAATAAACATCAACATAACACAGAGGATGGTGGGAAAGCAAAGGGTGGAGATTTAATATGTGTACAGATGAGCAGGTGAAGCAAGCACACGGGTGAAGGAAGCGAGCAGCAACAAGGGCCAGTGTTGCCAGATGCTGGTTAAAAAAACAGCCCAAGGGACAATGTCCTCATAAAACAAGCCCAAATTATTCCAAGCTAGCCCAAAATTTGCGATAAAACTAGCAGTTCGCAGTGAAAGTAAACACTATTATCTTATTGCAGTTGCAATCTTTGTGCAACACACTACTGATCTTTCTTACAAATCAACCTCAAAGATACAAAATAACAACAGCTAGTAGCATCGCAACAACAATCAAACTGTCATTAGTATCACCACACATTGCAGTCCAACTAAATTGCTAACAGCAAACCCAGATGCCTACTATAGTATATCAAGTATGTGCTTTAGGGAATAAAGAGAAAGTTTCTTGTATTATCTTTTGCAATTCGAAAATACAACTTTGATTCGTCAAACTAAGATAGAATATGTTTGATTGATCTGATATACTGCCTTGTAATTCTTTAGGGTGATGTAGGCTTGCATCATTTATACTAGAAAGGCAAGCAATAATATGCGCAGCGATTTGTAGGATGAATCTGCAGATTCAACACTATCACATAGGCCAAGGGTAGGCAATTAATTTGGCTCTGGGGCCACTTCAATAGGCCGCGATCAGCGGAGAGCCAAAACTTCTGGAAATAGAAACAAATCTCAGTTCAAGGTAGCCTCAGCATTAACGTTTGCTGTGTTAAGTTGAAGGATATTTTAGATTTGCAGATTTTCGTGAATGCTTCCACAGTCCTCCGCCGATTGTGCTAGAGAGCTGTTTAATGGCTCAAACGGATCGGCCAGCCTAGTAGATTGCACTCGAAAAAAAATTTTTTGGTTGGGGAGTGCGGATTTTTTGTGAGTGATGTCATAAGTGAAGTAGTTTTAGGGTCATTTTGGCACATGTTGCCCGGCCTAGGGCCCAGCTGCTAGGCCAAAGTTTTTCGCTGAAGTTTTCATTGGAAACTAGACTCGAGTCCGAGTCTTTTGAGCCTTTGATCGACTTTCTAACGTTTCTGGTTCAAAAGTTATGATCTAAAATAAACAAATTAATTAATTAGCTAATTAGTCTGATATTTTTACTAACTAGCATCATAACTTTTGAACCCGAAACCCCAGCAGGTCGCCCAAAGTATCAAAAGACTCGGATTGTAGCCTAGTTTGCAGTAAAAACTTCAGCGAAATACTACCACCTAACGGTTGGCGCCCAGGGCCAGGCAAAGTGGGCTAAGGTGGCCTAAAAGTCCTCCACTTATGACGTCACTCACAGACAACCCCCACGCAAAAAAATTTTTTTCGAGTCTAATCTACTAGACTGGCTGCGTTTTTTGATACTTTTACCAGGTCTGTAGAGCATACAGGAGCGGAGAAATTCCCGCGCAAAGCCATGTGCGAATCAGTCGAACCGCTTGAATTAACCCGGCTCTCAAAGTGTTAAAAACAATTTTTCTCTGTGATAAAAAATCATTTAAAAAAAACGCATGAACTTTGATAAAACTAGCCCAAAATAACGTAACCTGCCACAGCAAAAAATAGCCCAATTGTGCGGGAAAACCGCCCAACTGGCAACACTGATAAGGGTTATGAGGCAGATAGCAATACATTTTAACACAACATTTCATTACAGAAACAAGTAACAAGGGCAGAAAACAATGCTTATACATACAAATCATGAAGAAATGTAAATTTATCCACAGACCTTACAGTACTCAGTAGTGGGGTCAGTTGCATGGATTCCCAACCAGATGCATGATGTCATCAAATCACAAATGAGGTTGAAGAGACAAGGGTATGGACAGGTTACAGTAATATTATCAGCAAACATTATTGCAATAAGTGTTAGGTACATGAAAAACAAAATATGTTTAGTAAGTGAAGATAAGGTAGAGTTTCACAAAAAGTCACAACTTATAAGAACTAACCACTTATTTCACAAATATAACTGGTGTCATGTCATTGACACCATCATTCAGCTTTATATGATTGTGGGCTTAGGAATTAAGCTAAAGTCAATGTCTGTGAGGTCCTGGAGGTGGACATCACTTTGTTTGCCTCAAAATCCATGTATTGCAGCGAGGGTGCTCCTCAAAAGGCCAAATCTGAGCTTTGTCCTCATGACAGATGCATATGGCTCCCTGCGTTTTCCAGCTATTTTTTCCACCAGTATAGTTAGGGTTAATCACCACAAACAAAACTTGTGTTCTGTAGTGTGTGTAACCCTGTGATTCAGCCTCCAATGCCATTGTCAATGGTGCCACTCCTAGTGTTTTTCCACTAGATCTAGTAGTGTTTTTTCATTTCATCATCAAATGTTCTAGTGTTTTTTATGGCTATCTAGTGTTTTTTTATGAGTGAGCTGAAGAATGTGATTAATTGTACTATTTTATGTAATTGCAATTGAGGCCTTTTGATTTAGTACAATTGTAATTTGCTAAAAATTCTACCTAATTAAACCTTATATTACACAAGACAATTATCTGTTTTAAGTTGAACCGCTGCGAAGTCACTGTGGTCACCTGTTAAAAGTTTCAGTGACTTGTACAAACAAACACAAGTGTTTGTGCTATCTCCCGTTTTCTTTGTCTCTGGTTTACAATGAGTTGCACAATGTCTGTGGTTGGGATTGCAACGCATTTTCTGGGCATTTTTACTTTGTGTAAGTTTGCTTCTGTAATCTTGTGTTTTTTTATCATGAAATCTAGTACGCTTCTGTAAAAACAGAGTGGCAACACTGGCCATTGTAAAATGTTCTGTTCTGTATGTTTTTATCAACCAGTGTTGTGTAGAAAGTGTGTCTTTTAACTATGGACTTTGTGCCTGCAGACAAAAATATAACATCAAAACAAAGCACCTTCAAACTTCCCCTTTTAGCACTTTCTCAGACTCCCCACAAGGTGAACGACTAAAAATGCAGTGAAAAAGTGATCTTTGCAATATGCTAGGGTTTGTGGTTTTGATGTATGGTGTTATTAGTGTTAGAATTCCAGTATTAAGAGTTTCACTTTCGAGGTTATGGCAACATGGCCATTCGTTTTTCTAAATTTAACCCTTTACGTCCCACGCAAGCCACTATAGTGGCCGGCACTCTTCTGGCCATAACTTGCCAGCCGCTAGAGCTAGAGAGCTGTTCAAACCCTCTACAGATTCAGCAAGTTTTGTAGTCAAAATAAAAAAAGTTTTTTGGTGGAGGGATTTCTGGAGATGACGTCAAAAGTAGGGGCGTTTTTGCATTATTTTGGCCATCTTTCCCTGGCCACATCCCGATGGGCCATTTTTTGGACTCAAAGTTTAGTTGAAAACTAGGTCAAAATCTGCATCTATAAAGCCCTTAATTGACTTTCTAGCATATCGGGAGTGCAAATTATGGACCATAAACCAAAAATTGACCAAAATTTTGCTCCATCAAAAGCCACTTTGGGGGGCATTTCACCCCAGGCAATAACTCGCCGTCAGATGGAACTAGAGAGCTGTTCAAATCCTCTGAAGACTGGTGAAGGTATGTAGTTTGCAATAAAAAAAAGCGCTTCAGTTTAGGATGTCTGTTTTTTTTTTAATGCTTTTTGGTTACATTTTGGGACTTTGAAGGGTCCGAATGGGTTTTTAGCGTTCCTTGTTCCAAGATTTGGGCCAAAAAAACCTTAAAATTAATTTGGGAAATCCCCAAAAGTATTGAGAATTAAGCCCTTTACCAATTAGCTGTGTTTGGCCTAACTTTTGAACCAGAAACGCTGGAAACTCAATCAAGGGCTCTAAAAATGCGTATTCTGGCCTAGATTCAAAAAAATACTGCAAGCCAAAATATTGGCACGTGGGATCAGATGATGACGTCATCAAATTAACCAAAAAACATACCCCCATCATGATCCCCTTGGCCCGAAACCCCAATCCAAATTTAAAAAATTTTTTTTTTTCATTCTAAACTACACGATGCCCTGAGTCATTACAGGATTTGAATAGCTCTCTAGCTCAATCTGCTGCTGAGTTATGGTTGGCCAAAGTTTGCCCTGAAAGGGCAAATTATGCCTTTTCTGAAAAGTTTTGAATTAGGCTATAAAAACTTTTTTTGGCCCAAAATTTTGGCTACAGATATGCTAGCAAGTCAATCAAGGGCTCTATAGATGCAGATTTTGACCTAGTTTTCAACATAACTTTGAGTCAAAAGAATGGGTCAATGGGCTGGGGCCCAGGGCCGGCCAAAAGTGGCCAACATTTCCAAAACACCCCCACTTGTGACGGTCCCCCAGCGACTTGCACCAACTATGCGTTCACAGTGTTTGACCAAAAAAGCAAAATCCCGATCGCCCAAACAAACACTGCTCAAACTTGTACCTAGAGCTCTGGATTTTTGCGTGCTAGCTCTTGCAGCCATCTTCTAATAGCTTGCCAACTTCTACAAATGCACCTTTCTCTTTTCCCCATTTTTTAGATTTATAAGAGACAGTCCACGTGCACGTTTCTTGCTAGAAAGCAGACAAAGATTTGGTGTTTTTGTGATGTCATGCAGATCTATGTGAACAGTATATGTATCTACAAATAAGCCACCAAGTCGTAAATATTAGTCAGTAAGGTGAGTAATTATCATTATTTTTACTTTAAAAAATCTGGAAACAAATATTTTTGACATTTCACTCCTGTCATCAGCTAAAATCATCATTTTTTTCATGGTTATTACGTCATTCGTGCCATCTGCTAACTGTCACTCTCATCCGCATATTGAGCTGAAATATGGGTTTGATTGGGTGTGTGTAACTTGGGTTAATGGGTTATGTCAAATGAAATCAGATAGTGAATGATTCGGATGATAGAGGATGGTTTTTGCAAAGTGTTGTTAGCAGCAGAGAATATTTTTTCACATACTGACTGAGAAATAGCTAATTTAGTAAAAATATAAAAAGCTGCAAATATTTGTGAAATAGAATAGTAATTATAGCCAAGATGTTTTAAATGAAGAGTTTTGTCATAATTTCACCAAGCAAATGTTGGAAACAAATAATTTTGACAATCCATTCCTGTTGTCAAGTAAAACCATCAATTTTATCATGGCTTTTAGTTATTTGTGCCATCTGCTTACTGGCAATGCTATCCACAAATGTAGAGCCAAAACATGGGTCAGGGTAGGGGCGTGTGCTGTGTAACTTGGGTTATGTCTAATAAAATCCGATGGTGAATAATCCTGATGATAGAGGATGTTTTTTGCAAAGTTTCGTTAGACTTATAAAATGTTATTTGACGTACTTAATGAAAAATAGCCAATTTAGTAAAAATTTTGGTTTTTACCAGGGCTTGAAAAAATGTACATTTCTTGTGGGTGGTGACTTGAAGACGATCGCCCCTTTATGACGTTACAAAAAGAATCTGTTTTCTTGAAAACGTTGCCCTCAAGAGTTGAAACTACCACTGCGTTCACGTAGATCACCTTGGATTGATTCAGCCTTTTAGCATTGGTTCACATTTCAACATGTAAACAGTTGCATCACTGCAGTGTACCATGCTACTGCTGGGTATGCAAAAATGAGATACTGAAGGAGTGCAAAACTGATGGAAGCGGTAAATCTTTGCCGCAAAATGGCAAATTCTTGTGCCTAATTCTTGCTTAACCCACTTATAAAATTTGTGCTTTGCACTATTCAATTTACAAGGAATTTTTTTACTACATTAGAGTTCTAGATAATTTGTTTGAGTGATATGGACTGTTTACATGAAGCTTTGCAACAGTCGCCGGCATATGGAAAACCTTAACACTTTAGTGTCCACCGCTTTTGGGGATTCTCATGCCAAAACAACTGGATTGCACATGGCTTTGCACACGTGTAACTCGGGCGCCGAAAGTGGTGGAGAGCTGTTCAAAGGCTTAAAAGATGTGGCAAGTCTTCTAGTCTGCACTTTAAAAAATTTTTTGCTTGGTGGTGTGGATTTTGTAAGTGGCGGACTTTTAGGCCACCTTGGCCCACTTCACCTGGCCATGGGCCCAAACCAATAGATGGTAATATTTCGCTGAAGTTTTGTTGGCAACTAGGCTACAATCCGAGTCTTGATACTTTGGATGACCTGCTGGGGTTTCAGGTTCAAAAGTTGTGATCTGAACTAATAAAAATATTTGACTAATTAGCTAATTAGACAATTCATTTGTTTATTTTAGATCATAACTTTTGAATCAGAAACGCTTGAAAGTCGATCAAAGGCTCAAAAGACTCAGATTTGAGCCTAGTTCCAATGAAAACTATAGCAAAATACTTTGGCATTGTGGTTGGGCCCTAGGCCAGGTAACATGAGCCAAAATGACCAAAAACTACTTCACTTATGACGTCACTCACAAAAAATTCACAACTCACAAAAAATTCACAACCCCCAACCAAAAAGTTTTTTTTGAGTGCAGACCAGAAGACTTGCCGAATACTTTGAGGGTTTGAAGAGCTCTCTAGCGCAATTAGCAGAGGAGCGATGGCGTTGGTAAGGCAACGCAGAAAACTGCTGGTTTTAGGCCGATTTCCAGGTGTGATATATTCGTAGGCTGGCTCTCAAGGTGTTAATGCTGAGCACCTGCAGTACAAAGGGGCCTGTCATGACAGCCAAACAGACCCCCTGGATACGCCTCTAAAGCGTATCAACATCACAAATCCACATGCATTTTTTCCAGCCTGCAGTAACTTCACAAACACCTTTTCTTGCTTTCTCACAACCACTATACTTCATGTCAAAAACCCTCTCTCATACACGAACATGACAATCTGTTTGTTAAGCTATGACCTTCATGGACCAAACAAAAATAAAACAGGTGTATCTCTGAGTTTGAAAAAAGGAAATTACTTCCTATGTGCGAGACCTCACACTGGGAAAAGGAGACCAGTGTCTCTTAGTCAGGCGTGTAGATTGCAGGCGTATCAAGAGGGCCAAGTCCCCCCAAATTGGTAGCATATCTTGTCGTCTGAGAGGCAGTGTCCTCCTAACAAAATACCATTGCTCGCTTAAAGTCAAATAATTTAGCCCTCCAAATAATTTTTAGATGGCTATGCCAGCAGCTGATTGCAAGGTTGCTTCTGGTTGGTTATCAGTCATTGTTGGTCTGTACTTGGACTTGATGATTTTTATATGCAAGAAAGCAGACCTGCACAAATAAGTTGATCCAAAAAGAGCTGTCGGTTTTAAGGCACACCTGCTGTGATCAGGACAAACAACCTTCCTCCTATTTGGTATGAATATGTTAGGTCTTGACTTGTATCGTCTCAGCCATGTTAACTTTCAAGGTTACCTAATGGCTCTGATCACTAACTGCTAGTAGGGACACAATAAAAAATATTCAGAAAGTGCACATTTTAAGCACAGTAGCACTCAGTTGTTTGTAGATAGGTAGTTGCCCACTATGGTGCCAAATAGCCAGAAACATTCTTATGAAAATACAGCTTCTCATTAGTTAACACTTTTAGAGCCGCCTGGTTTCGGCGATTTTCGCAAAAAAACAGCAGTTTTCGGTTGCCTTACCAACGCCCTAGCTCATCCGCCCATTGCACTAGACAGCTGTTCAGCGGCTCAAACGGATCGGCCAGTCTAGTAGATTGCACTCAAAAAAAATTTTTTTGCTTGGGGGGTGCGTTTTTTTTGTGAGTGACGTCATAAGTGGAGGACTTTTTGCCCACTTTGCCTGGCCCTGGGCACCAATCGTTAGGTGGTAATATTTAGCTGAAGTTTTTACTGGAAACTAGCTACAATCTGAGTCTTTTGATACTTTGGATGACCTGCTGGGGTTTCGGGTTCAAAAGTTGTGATGTAAGTTAGTAAAAATATTTGACTAATTAGCTAATCAGATAATTAATTAATTTGTTTATTTTAAATCATAAGTTTTGAACCAGAAACGCTAGAAAGTCGATCAAAGGCTCAAAAGTCTTGGACTCCAGCCTAGTTTCCAATGAAAACTTCAGCGAAACACTTTGGCCTAGCGGTTGGGCCCTAGGCCAGGTGACATGAGCCAAAATGACCCTAAAACTACTTCACTTATGACGTCAGTCACAAAAAATCCACATCCCCCAACCAAAATTTTTTTCGAGTGTAATCTACTAGACTGGCCGATCCGCTTGAGCTCTTGAACAGCTTTCTAGCGCAATCGGTGGAGGAGCTAGGGCGTTGGTAAGGCAACTGAAAACTGCTGTTTTTTAGGCCGAAATCCAAGTACAAATATACTGTAGGCCGGCTCTCAATGTGTTAATCACACATGCGAACATGAGCTAAGACAGACAAAAATCATTGTTTACCTGAGCACGCTTAGGTTGCTACACAGCTTCTTGGGCCTAACATCTGTAACCACGTGCGGCAGTTGACTATGAAGTGGTCATAAAAACAAGTATTTTGAACTTAGTTTGTTGACAACCTCCTGACTGAAGCAAGCACCACTGCCCAATCGACACATTAAATTGAGAACATGCATGCACACACACAGTTCTATAATGTGATGATCTTAGTGCTCACGGACTTAACACGGACTTAGTGTTGCATGACACTAACAGGGTGTACTAAGCTAACAACATTTTTTGTCTCAGTCAAGAGCTGTGGAGCTGGAGCTCGAATCCAGATCCCAAGCAATTTTGGATGGTTGGAGCTGGAGTCAAAATTTTTTGATGGTAGAGCTTTTTTATTTTATGGTGCTAACCATTATGGCAGGCCTGCACAACATGCTGCTGGCGAGAGCTTTCTTAATTGCATTGCAGAAAATGTTGTTCTAAAGTTTCTTCCATACTACAACAATCTCTACATCGAAATGAAATAGACTTTTGCAGCTGTGGCAAATTTATGTTGATAATTTGGCTCTTAGAGCTTTTTGAGTTGTGCAGGCCTGCATTACAAGAATGATGGTTTCCTACATGGATCCATATTTTAGCATTCAGTTGAACAATGAAAAAGTATGAAACTAGATGTGTATTATTCTTGATAGCATGACCAGAGATCAATAATTGCTTTCAATATCTTTTCAGTTCTTTTCAGTAGTTGCAAGCTATCTGTATTTATAATCCACTACTTGCCTTCAACAATCGACTTTGTGATATTTCTTATTGACATACCTGCAGTATGGCTGATGAGGGTCTACCTGACTCTCAGGAATCTTTTTCAGATGTTTGGAGTGTAATTGACACAAAAAGTTTGGAGAATGAAATCAATCTACCAGAGATCATAGCAATGTGTGAGAAAAACAGTGCTTCTAATGGGTTAAATGAAAAAGAACATGTGGCTGCATCTTGCTCCTTGTCACATGGTAATTGCTTTCCATGCGCAGGAGTACCTACTGATGGATGTTCATGGAATTCTAATAAAGAGTCACTTTGTAGATTGGATTTTCATGACGAACCTGGTGCATATGGGTTTCAGATCAACTTTGGACCACAGACTCAATCTCCACCCAAGTCCACACATTACACATATTCATACACTTTATCCAAATGGTTTGTGAAAATGGATGAAGTGTGTCCAGTCTTAGTCCGCTGTTCATCTAGCCCTCCTCCAGGAACTTTAATCAGAGTCACTCCTGTTTACAAACAAGCTGAGTTTGTGAACGAAGTTGTTACTAGATGTATTCATCACAGATACACTGACAAGACAACCCATATTGCCCCAAGCCATCTTATTAGGGCTGAGATGAAATCATCATGTGAGGTGAAGTACAGCCTGCCCTGCGAAAAGCGTGAAAGCGTGTGTATTGTATATCAACCACCAGAAGTTGGTTCAGAATTTATGACACTTTTATACAAGTTCATGTGCCTGTCAAGCTGCAGACCTGGTATCAATAAAAAAGCTCTTGCTGTAATTTTTACTTTGGAGTCACCCGGCGAAGAGGTGCTGGGTCGACGTGTCATTGACTTGAAAATAAGCACATGCCCTGGGCGTGATCGTACCAAAGCAGAAAATGATATGCGGGCAATCCCAAGTGGAAAAAGGGTTGTCAAAACGGAGAAACGAAAGCGAGAGCCAGACAGTGAAGACAACGAAGTCTTCTGGTTGAAAATTGAAGGCCGTGAAAGATATGAAATGCTAAGAAAAATTAATGAAGCTTTTGTGTTTTCTGATAGGTTTAAACTTCAAAATTCGTTCCAATGATCCTTGCAAACAAGAAAGTGCAGTATCATTTTGTAAGCTAAAAACTTCTCAATCCTTCATGGTTTTTCTGTAGCAAACCATGCGTGGTTGTTTCACTGCCCATTCACAGCAACGCCTTGCAATGTTGATGTTTTCAGAATTTTTGCAAATGTTTGCAGAATACCGCAGTTTTGGTGATCTTGCATAGTAACACGAACTCCTGTGTTGTGTTTTCAGAATAAGTGCGGTGCTGTTTAGTTAAGGATAAACCATAACTATTTCTTTCAATTCGGTGCTGAGTGGCTTTGGTTTCGGTAACTTTCTTGTCTGGTCAGGGCCGGCGTTAAGCCGATGCAGCTGCATTGGGTCCTGCGCCTCTTGGGGCCCCGCGCCATGGTGTTTGGGCAGATTATTCATTGTCAGATACACCTTGCGCTTGAGAATTTAGTAGAAACGCCATATAAATTTCATTGTTAACAAAGAACACTCTCACAGAACTAGCAAATTTCCTCTCGAACGTTAGCAAACGTGCTCAATTCTCGTGTTTGTGCTGTACTGCATATTTGCGCTCTACCACGATCGTAACACGGTTGACTGAACACGATGACGTCATAAAATCACTCCTCAGAGGGGCCCAGCGCCCAGTTCTTGCATTGGGCCGCGTATCTGCTAGGGCCGGCCCTATGTCTGGTAAATCTAAACGGTTATTAGTTTCTAGGAATTTTGTGCATATGCTGCTTGTGTGACAGTCACAAATGATCAAAATATTTGTTTTCATTGAGAACAGCTACGTCCAACCGGCATGTATTGCTGGGCCAAAAGTTAACTCTTAAAGTGGGCAGCCAATTGGATGACTTATTTGTTCTCAGCGAGCTCAAATTTAGCTTAAGCTATTGAAAACGTTCGAATCCTAACAGCAAAAAAACGACTTTTTGGCACGAGTTTTAAAGTGCCAATGGGACCATAGAGTAGAATTCAGTTTACTGCAAGTGGAACAAAAGTGGTAGAAATCAGAAATATAGCAATGAGTTTTGCACCTAAGCGGACTCACGGAAATCTGCCAGTATGCAGTGCAGACGTGATAGAGTGGCACAGAGGAACACTGCATCGAAAACGTCAAATTTAAGGTTATTAAGATATATTTAACATTCACAACAACGAAACCTTCAACTGAGCCACACAGAACTTTCGACTGGGCAGCATGCGGGCGCGGCTTGGACATAGCTGATTTAAAACTTTGGTACTCAGTCATGGTCTTGCAGTAAGTACTCGCTGTAATGCAGTTCAAATAGTTTTGTGGTTAAATTTGATTTGTTGGTGTACAACAGAGACGGACCTCATATTTAGTTGGTTGCATTTGAATTCACTAAAGAAACAAGAAAATTTTTCCTACGTGAATGTCCAGTTACCAAAGAAGGTCATCTCGTGGTTTTTCAAATGCAAGCTGTACCGTCTTACAACCGATAGATGCATGGCTGAAAACAAATTGACGACCTATAAGTTTTTAACCTATTCTTTATTTGTTAGGTTCAATCGTAATCTCTGTTTTCCGTGTTGTTTTCAAGTTCTCCAGATATGGTTGATGACCATTAAATCGCGGTCAAGGTTGTTTCTGTTTTTTTTTGCTAAGACATTTCGGTTATTTGTAAACTTTTGTTTTCGGAAATTTTTTCAAGGAAGTGACTTAATTTTTTTCGGTCATTTCGAAACGAATTTGGTCAATGACCAAAAAAAAGAGTCGGCAGTACTTTTGGCTGATAGTCTGGGTTAAGACCATTCTCTTAAGTTTCGCTGTCAAAATCGTACATGTTGCCAACTCTGACAATGCCAGAAACTCCGATCTGGGCGCAACGGATTTCTATTAACAACTTGCTATATATTGTTTTTTGTATACTTTTGTGTTGTCGTATGGTTTGCGTTCGATTTTTTTTGTGACGTTTTGTTACAAACTTTGTTTCAAGTGATGGCTAGTTTTGTCATGATTGCAACCCCAGTGTAATGCCACACAAAGACACAATTTTAAAATTGGTGTTTTCGTGAATATGTTTAAGCGTAACACATTGCGCGAAGATTTACGTGCGATTAAACTCAATGCGAGTATGGTTAATTAGGATATCAATAATTTTTACTATCCGGATAACGGATATACCCATATATTTGTATTTTAGGCAAAACGGATAATAACCGCCAATTGTTAGACTTGATTTCACGAGATTTGCGTGATGAATTTATTGTAAAATCATGACAGTTTTGTTGTAAATATACAAATATGCACTGTACGAGCATATGTGAAGAAAATCATACATTTTCAACATTTACTCAACAACGCATTTCTTATGAAGCACAACGCATCGATTATGGAGTCGTGTAAACGCCACCTTTAATTAAAATAATAATCACAGGGTTTTTGTAGAACTTACGTCACTTCTGGAAACAAAGAATAATATAAACAGCGTACAGGAAATCGATATACGCAGGAAAATAGGTTAGACCGCAAAGTTTGCTGATTTAATAGACTTCGTCACCATTGTGGTTAGTGGATACTAGTCACTTACCTTCTTCGGCGATCTCTCGTGTTTACTGATTTTCGCCGAGACTGTTTGCTGCGTTTTGTATTGCTTTGGCGGCTTGGGTATGCCGTGTCTTTTCACCGGTTGCAGTTCTTTCGTCATTGAACTTCTGTTCGATTTGTTTTTCCATTAAAATTTAAGCTTGCGACCTAGTGGTGATGGTCATTGGTCAGGTTTCTTAACTTTATCCAAAAATTTTGGCAGTCTCACGGGCAAGCTTACAGTGTATTTTACTATGAGATTGACCGATATGGCTTTTCTGGGACCGATAACCGATATTTCCAGAATTTTTAAATCTTGTTTTCTGCTTCATTATCAAAAATATAATATATTCTATGCCTTACCTGTTTTTCAAATATCAGGATTTATGAGCTAAAATTCTTCAAATTGCTGCATTTCAATATTTAGCTGCGCTTTTATATTAATTTGATTAATGATTTTTTGTTTTGGCTGCGACGGCCGACGCTTGCTTCATGGTTCATCTTGTCTGCTTGTTTATGAAAACGCATCTGCCAGCGCTGCAGCAAGATAAGTATCTTGACTTGGTTCGTTGTGCTTTCTTGCGCAAGTTGTCTGGATGCGTGAGGAATATGACAGCGTTTTGTCAACACCTACGGAGTCCGATAAAATCGGCCGTTTTGGCCGATACCGACATATCGATAAAACCCAATATTGGCCGATATATCGGTCTATCTCTGTATTTTACACTGAGGCGCGTGTTCGGTTTCATTTGGCACCTCACTGACACACCACGAGTTTTCCACAAGCATTCGCGTAAGAGAAATACGTGTGTATGATCTGGCCCTGTTCCAAATTAAGCCTAAACTGAATAGCAACAAAGCTTGCTAAACAAATTCACAGCTCATTTGGCGTGATTTCTTAATGGGACGAACTTCTGATAAGCAGGGTTGCTGAGTCTGAAGCAAAATGTCCGACTCGAACCCCGACGTTTCAGACTCCTTAACGTAACGTGGATGAAATTTGGCTATCAACAATTAAGCAGCAACAAGCAATCAATGGAAATTGTGGTACGCAGCAAGAATTCTGTTTCAATAAATGTATGAAAAGAAATTCCAACAACGACATTTCCGGGCGAATTATGAGTTGGTCCCATCCCGTTGTTGTGACTATGAGAGTAGCTGCGTATGATAATCAACTGCAAAAGCAAACACGGTACACCTACAAGAGCAAGTAGGTGATGCAAAGTGCGCCTTTGCAGTCGCTTTGTCTTCCATGTTGCAATGCCATAGTAGGTTAAAGCTTTCGCGAGGGGCTGCATCGAGGAATTTCCGCAGCTTGTATTTCCCTGTACGTCAAGCTAAAAAGTCGCGTACGTCCGGTGGAACAACCGCATGTGCCAATTTACAAAGTCTTGGAGGAGTGACATAGCTAAAGGCGAACCCCAGTTCATTCAGCACCGAAGCTGCCGCTCTACGCTACTACAGGCCCGTAACCAAGGACTCCAGAGGGGCGAACAGTTCTGGGAGGGACCCAAATTTTTTAAACTATGTCCAACACATTTTTCCAGGGGGGTTTGCCCCCCCCTAGTTCCCGGCCTGCGCTACTATCCGGTTCCATATTACAAGATATTTGGTACCCCATTGTAAGTTTTTTAAACTACCGAATAAATCAAATCTCCGAACTGCGGCGACCTTTCAGTAAAGCTGTCAGATTTGACACGAAATCATGATGATTCCAAGGGTCAACTTTAGAAATCACTGACACTTCGTGAAACTGGGCAGTAGTCTGCAAATCTTAAGCATTTTTAACGTGCTCTGGAACTTGGTACTCTGGTCTGTTTATTTCAAAACTGCTGTTGTCCAATAGAATATCTTCAATTCTTCCCAACTTCTACAAGTTTCAATCCTTGTCGGTCACTCTATTTCCCAAAAATACTCGCTTCTCATAGAGGGTAGATTCATTTGAGCGGATTAAAACGTTTCAACTTCACACGACACCCTTTGAAATTATTTCAATAATAAAGTTTGTGAAACTGATCAAAATTTTGGAACATTTGTTGCGTAAACCTTTTGAGTTTAGTTTAGAGCAGAGGTGAACAGCCACGGCCGCATATCTTCAACTCACTGGCGGTCGGAATTCATAAAAATAAACAAAATACTAATAACGTGGGCGGAAATAGCGAAATGGTTGTGCACCCCTGGTTTAGAGTCTTAGTCCATCCATAATTGATTGCAGGCTCAAGTAAAAATCTCCAAACAACGCTAACATTCCACAGCTTGCATACAAAACCATTACATGGTTTACAATTTTTGTTTCGTTCTAATTAATGTGAAAAGGAAACTGGCATTCAGTACCAGGGCTGTGGAGTCGGAAGTCCCGTCATCCGATTCCTGGCAATTTCGATTATCCGACTCCGACTTCAGCTGTATTAGTTACTTAAAGTGATAATTCTTTTCAGATGAATTCATAAACCCTACTTGCACTTTCCAGGAATACGGAAACTTGTTTTAAATCGATGTAAATGCTCGTTCATTTCTCACTTTTGCAAAATGCGATCAAGCAGAAGTCAGTCTTTTAATTTTACAGAAAAAAGTACTCATCTAAGAAAAACACAATAAAAATTATTAGAGAAGGCTGATAAATAATCGATTTTAAAGCAGATACCTTGTGTTATGGCATTTTCAAACCATAACATGAATAATAATTAAATTGGCAGTAATTGGGGTTTTTCAAAATTGAGTGTAAATTGATTGTATATGTTGAAATTGCATGAGTGAAATTTAAGTGAGTATGTTGAAAGTGCACGCATTAATTACATGATGAAGTATAGAAGGACTTAACGAGAAACTTTAAGAAACTTACTGCAGAAGAAATGATCGACAATCAGTTCGAAACGACATCATAAGAACGGAGATACATGTGCGGGACTGTTCCGTGACAACAGCAAACGATGAAATCATTACAAAAGAGAATTCGAATGTTCCAGTAAGAATACGACATGGCAACAAAGACAATTTAAAGTACGAATGTGCGATCATGAACGAGGTATCTACATTGATGATATGTGACACAACGAGAAGCTGAGAATATTAGACGACGATGGAAAATTTCAATGATGAACAAAACTGTTGTTATCCTGTGTGCCATATGTCAACAATGGCATCCATGCACAGCGCTAAGTTACAACATAGTAAAGCAAAGCTATGTTGGGTTGTATTTAATTGTATGTGAAATATCGCAGTACTTGTGTATGTGTATATCGCAACATTTGTCATTTGGTGTACTGAGATTAACAGACAATAGCTAGATAGTCAAAGTCGCGACAAAACAAACTCCAATAGGGAAACGTTTCGTTAGGATTACCATGGGACTGCAATGAAAGCATTATGGTAATGACATGCGTATGGAGGAAGTAATACAAACCTAGCACGCGGTAAACTAACTTACGCTAGTAAACGACGCTCGAAACTAGCGAAGTCTAAAAGGGACAGTACCGATGGTAAACTACTTAGACGAACGTTCGGGAAATGTTACAGTAGCAAAGGTTGTTCGCGGTATCGATTCCTCACTCTGACGGTTATAGGGAATTACAGACGATATGCACCAGTGCGCAGGGTATTTCTGACGTTTTACTTATAGCGGTGCATAAATTTAACTTTGATGATTTGTTGAAAATGCGAAATGTTAACAGAAGATTCGAGAGTGCAAGTAACCTCATGCAACTTTGAATAACAACTTGAACGGAAATGACTATTGATTACGTTACAAATAGTTGAACTTTCGTAGCAGCGATAAAAGCCTTTTACGTCAGAGTCTTAAAAATTGACCTGACAATAACATCTGTTGAGGAAACTCATTACAAAATCAGTTAAAAAGTAAAATCAAGAAATTACATCAGCATCTGCGAATAGTAGAAAAACAACGAACAAAAGTTGATTACCGGTTACATTACAAGAGTCCGAACTTCGCAACAGTAAGAAACGGAAAAGTTTTTATGTCACGATTCCAAGTTGACCCAAAAACAACGGCTGTTGAAAAAAGCAATTGCGAAAACACTCAAAAAGAACAAGGTAACAAATTACATCTGGCAAATACGCAAATATGACGGTAAAGTCACGAGAAACTCTGAAAAACAGACGTCAGCAGTCCCAGACAAATAAAACAAACGTGAAATTACCTGGCGCCGGTAAACTGCGGCAAACAGGAAGTTGACCTGATCGCAGGTGTAGGTATTATCGCAGGGGCGAAGAAAGAACTAAAAAGCTGTGCATGAATCGATGTGAAAATACGATATAAATATGGGCACAATGAAGGAAAATGACATTGGGAAATCTCAGGAGTATCGGATTAGCATGGTCTTTGCTAGATCCAGTAATAACCAGTAAATTAAATGGGGGGACTTTGAACTAATGCAAGTAATTATGCTTTAGGGATAGGATTATTAAGGTATAGGGTAAAGAAAAGTTGAAACTAATGAACGTTTAAATTTCTGTCGTATTGTAAAGTGTAGTAATTCTGCGGATAGTTGTGAACAATGCGAAGTATTCGTTGGTTAATTAGGATACAATGCTCTTATGTGTTAAATCCACCACATGACTTCAGGAACTGCGTTAAAGTAGTTTCTGTCAGTTACTGCGCTAGTGATTCGTATAAGGCAGAGAAGGTTAGAATAATGGCAATCTAGCTGAGGAGGTGGCTTCAACTAGATCAAAAGGACTCACAAATTGCAGTTTAGTAGAAACGGAGTAATTAAATAAATTACATCAAAACTAAGCTACGTTAGATTTGTTCTAAATCGGGCATTAGAAACAGATATTACATTTGCAAACGATATCAGTAAACAAGTAAAATTGAAAAATGTATGCATTCTACCGGTGAGCATGTGCACATATTGCGCAACGCGGTTGATAAATTTGCTCGGGCATACTCTCTCAAATGACTTCATTGAAACAACTTTTTACGGTCGAACGCTGTCAAGCTTCAGCTCTGTTGAACGTACATATGACGCTATATATTTCCTTGGATGGCCAAATGAACATGTTACAAGTAAGCTCCTATACAGGTCAAAATCCACAAACTACCAAGCAAGAAAGTAAAACAAATTAGTTTAAGTTTTAGCTTAACCGCTTGGGAGCATTCACTTTTTTCTTCGTTATCTAAACACTTCATACTACCCTGCTTTCACTTAGGCATAACAAACTTGCAAGGTTTGAGAATTAGTCAACATGGATTTATTAACACAAAAATGTTGCGATAGAACTTCCAAGCGAATACAATTGTAATTGTACGACAAAAGGACGGAAATTCATTTGCGCGTTTCAAGGAATATTTGTTTGTTTTAAGAAACTTATTTGTCTGTTTAATGCAGTGGTTCCCAAACTGTGGTACGCGTACCACTAGTGGTACGCGAAGGCCTTCAAGATGGTACGCGAGACCCTTCTGCTCTTCTAGACAAAAAGTATACATTTTGTTTTCACTTATCGGGTTCTGTT
>Ga0210059_1006612_pt1 | contig 18552 bp, 8 predicted proteins | sample Ectturendosymbi2_FD_188042 | JGI IMG/M metagenome (GOLD analysis project Ga0210059, IMG submission 188042) | Ecteinascidia turbinata endosymbiont from Florida, USA - Sample 2 (SPAdes) (version 2) | ecosystem: Host-associated > Tunicates > Ascidians > Unclassified | place: Key West, Florida... | reverse complement strand
CCCCTAGTTCAGTCGCGCACCCCTAGTTCAGTCGCGCACCCCTAGTTCAGTCGTGCACCCCTAGTTCAGTCGTGCACCCCTAGTTCAGTCGTGCACCCCTAGTTCAGTCGTGCACCCCTAGTTCAGTCGTGCACCCCTGGTTCAGTACATTTTTAATTATTTGATGAACAGAAGTGACCAAAGTGTTGACATCGTCACAGCCAAGCACTGCGTGTCAGTGACACTGATCTGTTGGAGAAAAAACGGACGAAAATGTTGCAGAAAACATTTTTGTTTCCATAGAGTGTACGACTTTTTTTATTCCTTGCCTCCTGGGCCGGTGCCTTCGATTTCTACCCCTCCCCTTACAATTTCAACCAGGTCCATCATCAGTGGGCGGATCACCAACAGTTGCAGACCCTGTTATTATTATCTTATCTATTAACTTGACAAACCATTTATATCAAATGACATCAGAGTTTTGTGGCGTATGTAAAAATAACTTAATGCTTTATGCTTCATGCGTTTTACCTTCGTAAGTCCAGAAATGCCATTCACTTCATCAGAAAAACCGCGTTGTGCGTGATTGGGGTCTGTAACCTTTTGCTAACTATGCGCCGACTTAGAAGCTTCAAATCATTCAATGTATTTAATTTTAATTTAATTTTTAATTTAATTTAATTTATGTGTTTATGAGCAGACACGAAGTCCATAGTATGAACACACACACTCTGCAGAACGCAGGTTGGTATCAACCACATACGTATTTTTATGCAAGTCAAAGTCCATATACCTTCTGTGTGAATCATAACAAAATTGATACGTGAACTTGGACCTTCTGCGTGCCAAGTGTGACACGCGTGCCGCAGGTTGCCGACCCCTAAAAGAATGAATTGGAGCACAGCGGAACAGGACTGCACAGTGTGCATTTTGTGCGACAACTCCATGAACAGCCACCAGCTGAGGTACAGACTGGAATGGGCATCGAAAGTTTGGATGGGAAGGATTTTGGTGGAGGGCTAATGGCCCAGGACGATGCTCACTACCTTGTGAATCGTTTTTTATACAATCCACATACTTTGGAATTTCATAATCTTAATTTTTATTGAATAAATTCTGTTCTATCAAACCTTACGCAAGTTTGACTTCAAACGCACAGAGTATGTAGCCACTCAGATTCACGCTCTCGAACGATAACAAACTTTTTGGATCTCCCGGATTATCTGAACGACGAAAGTGAAGTATAACGAGACATGGCTCTTTGGGAACATGTGTCAACTCACTGTCACTCATTTCGTACTTTTCTCGGTGGAATAAAACAACTTGGCTGCCAGGGTATGTGGGCTTTCAGTTATTCATTCGTACAACATATTCATCTGACAATAGGTTTGGCTAAAACCAAGGAAGAAAAAACATTGGATTTGGTTACTACGCAATGCATTGGTTGTGTCCTCAAAATCAATCGTGATTTTTTACCAATACAAATTTTCCAGAATTTTTCACGATTCCCAGGAATTGAAACGCGTCATTCCAACCTCAAGTTCAGTTAGCAACTAACGTAGTCAAGCAAAAGCTGAAGATTGTAATCCAGCCTTGGGTTGTCATCAGTTATAACGAGCTACTGATGCAAGGAACAATTTGCTCAGTGATTTATTTGTTTTATTTAACGTTTGTTGTCCTAGAAACGCTTTTTCACGAAGTTTCAGTTGGGTTGTTTTTAAAGCAAACATTAATTTTTGCGTTTGAAAGAATCTATGTCTTTCAGTTGCCGACTTCGTGCTGCACTGTAAACATTGCTAAGCAGCATTGCTGCTGGACTTTTGTATATCCGGCAGTGGACGTTGTCTCAATGATGTGCGCACATACCAATGTACCAGTTGGTACGACCGCGTGCGTAACATGCATAGCAACGATGGAAACCTACGTTGCTAGGCACTCCGCAACAATGCCTTTGTACCAGTCCTCGTTGGTGGGGGTGGCGACATTTAAATTCCGAAGCAAATCCAAATAAACTTCCAAGATTCAAACACGACAGTTGCACCACAAATACAAACAACCCCAGAATGCAAATACATAAGTAGACCAGGTACTTGTTCGTCTGCACCAGCCCACAACAAGGAGTTGTTCATATATTCGCACACTTCTCTCACCGGAGAGCTTCGGAGGAGGAGATGAGTAGAGGTCGCGGACAATGGGCGGGTTTTGTCCCGACTCTTCGTCCCGACTGCTGCTCGCGCTCGAGCATTTGCTGCCGCCGTCCTGCAGAGCCAGGAAACAAATTGTTGCGTAAAACCCGTGAATCCAACATACAGCAGTGGGATGGACACAAATAAAAAGCAGCATGTTGCAAGTTGAAACTAAATGTTGAGCGTCACAGCAAGTGGGCGATTGCAGTAAACGTATTTTATAACATTGACAACAAAAGCTTTATTTTTTTATACTTGCCTCATGTAATTGAAGAAACTTGCAAACGTGAATTTATTTCGCTTGACGTCAAGGAAACTAAACTTCAGCGCGCTACACACCACAAATTCGAGTTTCTCCGTCAGCAAATTATGCATGGATACGAAAAACAAGCAAGGTAACTTTTTTTATGATTTCATGAACATTCAAGTTTTGAAGTGCCACAAGGGAAAAACAGCCGCATCTGCTCACGAAGTATTTTTTACTGGGAAGTCGATTTCGCGTCAAGCGCGCATTTTCTCGCATAAATTTTTCGTGCAGATTCGGCTGTTTTGCCTTCGTGGTACCTCGAAACTTAAATGTAGATACGCGCAGTCAGAATCCTTGCAGAGTAATGAAAGCACAGCATAGCAAGCAGATTCCTCGAATACTCTACTTCACTTTATGAACATTGATGATTGTCAGGATTCCTTCTACGGTTGATTCACAGAAGTCGGTTGTGCTGCTTGAATACCCGGTACTTCCCCGCCTAGACTTTCACGCACCGCTTCAATGTGAACAAGGTGTCAGGTTAGAACTAGATCACGGCCGCATGCACAAATTACTGACCTCATTCTGCGAGATATGATGAGTGCGTTTATCTAGTTCGTCTGTTTTGGGAGAATTTAACTTTGTTCAAGCACAACCGCCGAAAACACTGACTTTAAGCGGGAAACCAGCGTTTTGGTTCTAATGTGAGGAGCAATTAAAAGATTATTAGCAACCGGATGTATTCGAACGGTGCACTTACATTTCTGCTTGCTGTAAGTTCTGTGAGGACTGCCTGAGCGATTGGGATCATCATAGCAGTGGTAGCGACGTTGCTGATCCACATTGACAAGAAGGCTGTGGTTGTCATGAAGCCGAAGAGAAGCCTGTCATGAAGACGTAAAGTCTGCTGGTCAACAACCTCTGTGTTCATAAGAACGATCTGATCAAGGACAGGACAGCATCACAAGCATTGTCGCAGTTCTGTCGAACGTCATAGACAAGTGATACTAATTCCAGTATGACTTGCACTTGAAAAGTTCGCTTAAAACAAAAGTAAGTATCGCAGATTACGCCATACGTTCTTACAACTGCTTACACGACGCTAAGGCTGCGTCAAAAATGAAAGTAGGTTCCATTCAACCTGGTATCAGTTCAGAACGAAAATGCGAAACGTGGCAGATCGACACTTGTTTCGTTGAAATAATCAAAGATATGCTAAAAAAGGGTCGCTGCTTTTCAGAACATCGCCAGTAATCAATTCTATTCAGGTTCGAATCCACAGCCGATGTTAAAAAGTCAACCGAAGCAACTTTTTGTTTATTTGACCGCAGCAAATGGCAGTTGTCCATCGCTTCAGACCTGGAAACTTTCGAAGCGATGCATTTGGCGCGAAATTCAATTTTCACACGTTACTTCCATTCTGACTTAAAATATCTAAACGTCAACGTGACATCATTGCTAAATGCAACGTCAGGCAGAAATCGAGTGAAATATTTAAAGAATGCAGCTTTTCGAAACCGTTTTACGCGCGACGGCAATAAGACAATTGGGGTTTTTCAAAATTGTAAAAAAACAACGACATTTGTTTGACGCAAGTTCTTATCACAACCTACAGCAGTGATTTCCAACCTGGGGCTCGTGAATCATTTTTGGGGGGTCGCGAGTAGATATTTTATGCACACAGCTGTATCACATTTGCTTTATTCGAGTTTTATCTGAGGGTTGTTGGGTTATAGTGGGTTGCTATAATGGGTCGCGGTAAACAACATGTTGAAAACCACTGACCTACTGTAACAGGGCGCCTGATCCCCGTAATTTTCCAACGCATTCATTAACCACATCCATGCCAAGTGCTTCCGTCAGACGACGTCATATGCTCACGTGCTAAAGGAAGATAGGAAACGACACGTGCTTGGCTGCTTTCTGACGATACATCAGTCGTTATGAAGGTGTGCCAACGAAGCGCTTTTCATTAAGAAGAGATCAAACGGGCATTTCCCTTCAAAAGCAAACCCGGTGAGCACGGCAGCTTCACATCGAATGTTCATTTGCGACTCTATAAATAGTGAAATGGAAGTCGGCGCTGGCGAGAGGCGAATATACTTGAAGCATTCATAACTTGCGGCGAGATTGATAAAAGTAAATTAACAGCAGGTCGGATGTCGACTTATTGGTCGCCCGTTACAGGTGATTGGAATTCCCTTTTGTGTGAAAGTCAACCAGCACTGCAGGAAGCATGCTTGCTCACGTAAAACCTGACCTTGACTTGTGACCCAGTAAAACAAACGTACTGACAGCTGCGACGTTATTGGCGGAAAAGTGTGGGCGTGGTACGTTAATCGTCACAACCACACCTTCTTTTGGCTTATCTCGGCAGAGCACAGAAACAGTAACGGCGCTGACAGAAGGTAAACAAAGTGATACACGACCCGACGTCACCTCTCCCGCTCTGAACACGCGCGAAGAAGAATGCTTCAACCGATTCCTCCCCTGAAGGACGCGGTGAAAATTGGAAAACTGGACCTTTCAATTGCACCAACCGCAGGCATTTCCGCACGTAGGGTATCTGTTACTTCACGAGTTATTAACTTGATTTAGAAAGGAATTATACTCCGACCAGACAGTTTCATCAGCCCAAGCTTTCACAGGACTCTTCAAAGAATCCAGCATTTGGCAAAAAAAGGGGAAGGTCAAATAAAAAAAACATTATTTCGAAACATAGTCATAACGATACAATACGAGATTTTCATTCGGCATGGTGGGATTCAAAGGTCAAAGGCGCAAAACGGCTGGGAGCACGTTTGCTGCATCTGTTCCCAGGGCACAGGCTTGGCAACAAACCCAGGGGAGCTGATTCTACATTGGTCGAGTGACGCGTAGACTGGAAGTAGAGCAGTTCAAGAGATAAGAACCTCACGGCTTGAACCAAGAGTAGGGTAATTAGACATGCCATGTTTCAACATTGGGGGTGGTTCAGCAAGCTGGCTTGATCCACAGCACTACGACTATCCTTTGTTTCAAGAAAACAGCTATAGTGGAGTGCCAAGAGTCTTAAAAACGGACGATTTGGCAATGGGCACAAACAATGCAGTTACAATACAATATTTTTCTGCAGGTTTCATGTGCACAGGGTGTATTATCAGAGGTAATGCTGATTTAAATAGAATGTTATATATAGGATTTGAAATCATTCATGATCATCTTATCTAATGCCGTGTAGAGAAGAGGCTGCTGTTGGTCCTGCCTCTGTGTAAACACGACAAACATATTTCCATAGCTGCGTCGTTTCACCGCAGCACTGAAAACACTTCATTGAAAACAAAACAAGTGGAAAAGTAACATGGATCTGCTGCTGACCGACATCTTTGTCTGTTTGCACAGGGGAAGTAAAACTCTGCACACTAAGACGAACTTACTTCACTTTCAAACATTTCTTTTAATAAATTTGACATTTCCATGAGCGCCTTTGCTAAAGCATCGTAACTTTTCCAGAATCAACATGTTTTTCAGTACAACGACACTACCAAATTTCGGATAAACAAGTTACATGAATATATGCTACAGCAGTGATTCTCGATGCTGTCCAGGTGGACAAGAATTTCTAGTGGTCCACAGAGAGTTCCATAAAACCTTTATAAAACGTGCCTGAAAACTGTAACCTTTACTGTGCAATAAATTATGCAAGGTGGCAGCATAGCAAAGTGCTCCATCAGATTTTTTCTTAAGATGGTTCATGGCCCAACAAAGTTTGAGAACCACTGTTTAAGGAGTGAAGAGGACGAAAGTTGAGTAGCACTGTGACAATTTGTGAAACACGAACAAATCTTGGCTTTAAAACGTCCCCGTGAGTCACTGGATGGAAGGTAAGTGCAACTGAATGACTGGCCATGCATCGTTACTTAGTACCACGCATTTGCAATCCAGAACAATTTACTATTCTAGACTTTTTCCGAAGAGGCTGAATCGAATCCAAAATAGCGAATCCTATTCCGTAACCACTGGTTTCTGTCAATGCAACGGAACCACCTGGGACGCATTATTATTCACAACAAAAACCAAGCAGAAGTTGAGTGCCGTGCATTTTATGAAAGTTGCTAAATCTCCGCCCGTTAAGCAAGATCTCACGTGACACTCAACTCTGCACTGCATGGAAAAAATCACTGAAGATGCTGACACAGCAGGAATGCAGTGATATTTTAAATTCGACATTATTGCGCCACCAGCCCAGCGTGTCAGCAATATTTGGTTGAACGTTTCTTATCAGATAACCTGCAATTTCGGTTTTGTTCGTATGCTCATAACATGCAGTGTGATCGAATGATGAAGAATGAAGTAATAAAGACGAGAACAATGACGGCTTCCGCTCGTTTCATTTCGTTTTCCGGGACTCGCTCGCAATAAAGGTTCATTCATTTTAACACCCACTTCAAACAAAGCAATCGTAACGATCTTTGCACTTGCCGAACCGCGGTCACCACTGTCTTTACTGTGTCCTCAGCCGTGAAGCGTGATGCACTCATGCATGAGGTTGCCGGGGTGATACTTTTATGCTAAATTCCAAGAATTCGACCATTTTAAACAGGTTTTGAGGTGGGAAAATGCTGTTTTGAAAGTGTCATTACGGCGTCCTCAGTCGTAAAGCGTGATGCTCTCATGCATGAGGTTGCCCGGGTGACATTTTCATGCTATATTCCAAGAATTCGGCCATTTTAAACAGGGTTTGAAGTGAAAAAATGCTGTTTTGTAAGTGTCTTTACGGCGTCCAAATCGCAAAGCGTGATGCTCTCATGCATGAGGTTGCCGGGTGACATTTTCATGCTATATTCCAAGAATTCGGCCATTTTAAACAGGGTTTGAAGTGAAAAAATGCTGTTTTGTAAGTGTCTTTACGGCGTCCTAAATCGCAAAGCGTGATGCTCTCATGCATGAGGTTGCCGGGTGACATTTTCATGCTATATTCCAAGAATTCGGCCATTTTAAACAGGGTTTGAAGTGAAAAAATGCTGTTTTGTAAGTGTCTTTACGGCGTCCTCAGTCGCAAAGCGTTATGCACAAGGTTGCCCGGGTGGCATTTTCATGCTATATTCCAGGAATTCGGCCATTTTAAACAGGGTTTAAGGTGAGAAAATGCTGTTTTGTAAGTGTCTTTACGGCGTCCTCAGTAGCAAAGCGTTATGCACAAGGTTGCCCGGGTGGCATTTTTATGCTAAATTCTATGAATTCGAGCAATTCAAACAGGGTTTCAGGTAAGTAAATGCTTTTTTGCAAGTGCCTTTGCGGGGTCCTCAGTCAAATAATCGCGATGCACTCACGCACTAGGTTGCCGGGTGGCTTTTGTAAGCTAAATACAAAAACACTCAGCATTTTTCAAACAAGTATTGAGGTGAGAAAACGCTCTTTGGCTGGTGCGACATAATTTAGCATGTTTTTGGACGTGGTGCTGGCAGAAAAATAAGCTTTATGTTGTTTGTCATGTTTTAAAACCTGGCTGCTTTGAGCTTAAACTTTTAGAAAATTTTCGGCCCGTTTCGGCTTCTTTGGCATATTTTGATTAGACATTTGGCGTATCTGGACCTGGCAACCCTGCACACGTTTATACGCATTACAAATGCCCATGGAGACAAAAACCGAGTGCTGTGATCCTGTTTGTATGGGCATTTTGCATTGGGTAGTTTAGGATCTGGTCCGTACTTAACAGCGTGTCGAAGCATTCAAGATCCAACCGATTGCTTATCTTGTGAATTGAAGACTGTTCATCAGCAAGAAAACATATCTTCACGCAACACATGCTATGACGCAACAAGTGCTCCACTCATGACAACACAATGTGGAAAACCCAGTTGAGAATCTGCACGAGGCGGCCACGTGCAGTGGCAGAAAGAAGGAGCAGCGTTTCATATTGCCAACGAAAAGCGTCGATGGAATCGTCGCCATGAAAACCACTGACTTCCCGGCATTATGGCGTCAAGTGTAAACACAATTTACAGCCATAAAGAGAAAGAACAAGAACGTAAAATCAGTATTTCTCCCAAACAGCGCAGATGTTGCCGTGTTTCCTGTCACAAAATTCATTCATAAAATTCACTTCAAGAAAGATTCCGAAAGTATTTCCGTTTGGTCAACAGAGCTCTCTTCAAAGAAAGAACGCGCGAAATACGTCACCACTCCGCAAATCGCAGCCGTCGCGGCGAACACGTCACAGCGCGACGTCATACAGGATCACACCCACGTTGCTGGCTTGAGCCACCAATCAGGGAGAAGAAAGTTGGGGGCGTGGTTGGTCAATTCACGAAAACCGTTGCGATTACTGGCAACTGAAACGAATCGAAATTCGCCAAGTCGGCTTTCTATTAAAAATTAAAGTCATTGAGTCATTGACGAGCGGTCCGTTATGGCCGTGAGGCTTGTCTGTAGCAACAGCGCCATAACTATTTACGCAACAGAGCGATTCCACGAAATCCGACTCGTACAGACGTCTAGCCAGAAGGTGAAACACTTCCAGCAGTGTTGACCTGTACACAGCAAGTAGTCGCCCATCGTAACAGCTGCTTTAAGCGCAGGCGATATGGCAACAAATTAACGATATTTTCGCAAACTGCCTGTGGCACAATTTCAACCGTGCAGCAGCAGATTGGAGAAACGTAGCACGAAACTTTCAACTCTAAACTTGTCGCTCAATGCTTGAACAACTTTCCAAAATCGCATATTGCCACTGACCACAACAGGACGGCTGAGGCGTTTTATAAGTTGGTGATGCATGACCAAACGCAAAAAGAACAACAACATAATTTGCCGAAAGCACTTTGTGATTTCACAATAGCAAATACCCGAGCTGTCAAACCGGTCGCGCTAACCTTTTTCCTCACATGCAGTCGTCAAAATAAACCCAACTGAGCATTCCTCCTTCAAAGCAGCACTGTCGTTCACGCACAGTACTACGAATAGTGGTGGTGGATAGCAATGAGCCATTCATACTTTACTCAAACATATTAGCGGTGGGCAACGAGAAGAATGAATTTCAATGCTGGTTTTGGGACAAATTTCACGGATACCGTTAGCACTGCACGAGGAGAAAGGGAAGAAACGAGATTCAAGCTAGCCTGGAGCAGGGGTGCACAACCGTGGCGTCGTTTTGACATTGCTGGGGCGTCGCAAGCTTATATTCAGCTTAGATCCATTTTGCATCTAAAGAAGTTCTCCGCATTTTAATTCTCGAAAGAGAAATGCGTCCAGCCGTTTCAAACGCAACACCGCATATTGTGTCACAACAATCAAACTGATGAATCGCATTAAATAACAATCTGTGAATATATTTTTTGCGCAGTGCGTCGTTTGATTTTACGCATAGGATTAGTTCGTCAGGAGTTCACGCAAGTTGGGAAGCACCTACCTTCGCGCACAAACTGCACGTTAACTATAAAAATTTCATGAGCACTGTGACGTCACAGACGTCATTATGAGGCGCTGCATAAACTAATAACATTTGTTTCAAGCCGTTCTATAGCGACCACTTTGACTTTGGGTACTTTTACGACTATCAGTAGTAGCAAAGCTTCAGCAAACATCACAATCAACTTGGAAGGAGATGGTGTTTGATCTTCTATCAACACTACTACAACAGTGACAAAACAATCAAGAGCGAAGAGGTTACATTGTGTGAATAGCGCGGGCAATGCCACTATCGACTAGAGCAGTAGGAGGTCTCTAAACATTTTGTACTAGGGGCCCCATAAGCTATTACACAACACGTAATTGTAATTGTATTTCATTCTATGTTGTGGGTTTTATTTTATTCTATTTATACCTTATGCACTTCGCAGAGCTGATGATGTCTACTTCGTAGGCGAAATATATACTCTGTAAGATCTTAGTGTCTGATTCTTTCCTGAGAAAGGATTTCTTTCCATAGGCAGTGCTATTACACAACAGTCCGAGGACCGGACATCTTACGCTATGTGATTGTTTCGGGATATTTCACATTCTAACAAATCAACAAATGTTTCGTAAATATATTATTTTTTCAATATTGACAAAATGTCTTTGCGGCCGGATGAAAATGGCTTTGCGGGCCGTCGTTTGGAGACTGCTGGACTAGAGCAAGAGTTTCCCAAACTGGGGATTATGGACCAATGGGGGTTCTACACGACAGCACAGGGGGTACTAAGAAGAAACCCCAACCGTTTCATTGATGTTGCTGGTTTTGCAAAACAAAACATTATTCAGTGTCATTCATTTTTCCTTTTGTTTCCCTCCACACTGGTTGGGCGGAAAGATTGATGCAGCATAAGATTCATAAATGGGAATCCATGAGTCCAGACGTTTGGGAAACCTTTAAAGTTATAGTCTTAAAAATTTTAAGTTATAGTCTTAACAATTTTAAGTTATAGTCTTAACAATTTTAAGTTATAAAAACTTAACAATTTTAAGTTATAGTCCAGGAAGCACAGCTTAGTGGCTTTCATGAGAAGATATTGCCGATATTTTCGGCGGAATTTCGCCGACATGATACATCGGTGCCATCGACCGATGTACATCGATGTGCCGATGTGTCGCTTGAAGCCAGTTATCGACCATACAAACTTTATTTGCATTTTCACATTTTCAAAACGTGCATTTTCGATGCAAAAAGTTTACTGTTTACTTGCACAAGATAAGAAACATCATGATTGACTTTGAACTACCTTCAAAGGTCGTTAGTTCTATAAGGTTTCAATGTCGCAAAGTGCATACGGCGTAAGTGGTGGCAATTAAACCTTTTTTACAATTTCACGGATAACTCTCCCTCGCAATTACAAGACTCTTTTGCTGCGTAAGTAACGCATAGTAAATAACAAGAATTTTCAACGTTTGGGCTTAGCAATCGGGTGCATCACTCAAACATCGCAATGCGAAAAAACAATACTGCTTAAGAGACCAAAATGAATTGATTAGCTGCAGTAGGCACCGCAACGAAGTTTACGATCTCTTGATCGATCGCAAATGTCTTTGATTGGTAAGATAGAAGGGTGTTGCATGGGTGTGGCCATCACAAAAACCTCTATTGTCAATTGCCCTTTCAAATATCCGGCACAGCATCAGCACCAACTCAGTGGCACTGCGTGAAAGAAACGCAAGAGGCGAATGCTTCTGTGGAACCAAACACAGGACCACAAATCAGACTCAGTTTTTTTCTGATACTTTTATCCAATCGACATACAATCAGGTCCTGTACTCGATCACACCAAGCACCTGATACTTGAAGCATTCAATCACGCATGAGTGACGTTTTCAGTCTTACTACAATGATTTGTTCTTTCCACATCAATACGGCAAGTGCAGTAGGCAAACAAACAGCATACAGATTAATAAAACAGGAGTACTCCAGCAACAACACCCTTTTCAGGGTCATAACCCAGAAACTGGCGTGGCTGGCCCACTTCGGCAACCCAGCATGGAAGGAACTCCAGGCAGAGGAAACGTGCTGGTAGTGACTCAAACTTGCCTGAAAGAATCATGCGGCCTGTTGCCAGATGGTTATGCCTAAGTGTGTTTGTTCCACACTGCCAAAGCAAAATTAGTGCCACAGCATTTTTCACTTGCTTATCGCTCAAAGGCAAGTTTATATAGAAAATAAAATCAATCGTTGCGTTGTCAACTGAACCAAGAAATTTTCATCCTGTTCTGATCATGGTTTAATCAGAGAAAAAATGCAAAAAATCGTAAGCAAAAGTCAGTCAAAACAAAACTAACAAATCACTAGTAAACAGCACGTCATTTCAAATGGAAGATTCTCACTGAAAAACGACAGTTACAACACAATGCGATTAATCTGTAGACGACATCATCCACATCATTTAAAGAAACCACATTAACATACAGCGCTGAGCACATCTGTTTATAGTATATTACAGGTTATGTTCGACAGCCTACATCTGAAATCTATTTTGCTGTGAAAATCTCCAAAACAATCAAATGCAAAACTGGTTCAGTCGGAAAACCAAGTTTGGTCAAACTTACCATCTGGGTTTAGCACCAACAAAAGTAAGAACCTTTAAAGCAATACGTTTGTGTAGATTCCAGTGCTCAACAGCAACTGCTACCGCTAATCCACCAAGAAACAGTACGTTGACATCTTTAAGGTATTGAACACTTGTCTGTAAACAATGGATATATATAACAAATTAGAAATCAGTTTAAAAAGATCTTACAATTCAAAATCTAAAACATCATCAACTCTTACTAAGCATGGTTTTAATATCTTTAATAGATAAAAACAATGCCTCTGATGTAACATTCAAAACAAATCTCGAACACTAAGAGTTTACAAATTTACTTAAATCAGCTTTCAACAAATTCAAATTCACTTTCAAACCTTACCAGAAACATTCATCCTTGTTTTGGTTTTACGTAAAACTTAGAAATTAGACCAATTAATGAAACCAATCAACACATAAATTGGATTAAACAACCTTCTTTGCATTCACTACTCCAAGCAGTGGGTAAAAAACAAGTGGAAGCAATGCAGTAACTGCCAAAGGAACAACTTCTGAGATCCAATAGATTGCCATCAGTAAAATTGTGTAAGCACATGCCAGTTCCTGAAAATTAACAATTTGATTCACGCATCCTAAGCAATATGATACACAAAGCCAGCTCATTCACTGAACTTACAATATTAAAACAAATACAAAATCTGCATCTAGACATGTTCATCAACACTGTAAAAATTAATTCTTAGATTTAAATAGGTGACTTTCACTTTGAAAACAAAAAATACAAAATTATCTTTTAGGTGAGTGAACAAAAATGAAACAAATAATGCGATGAGCATTCCCCTAATTTTACATAAACCTGGAGTGGAGAAATTGTTAAAAACAAAGAAACTAGTCAGAACATTAAAATATAGCTGTTCTCAAAACATACTAGCTACACATTTGTCTAAAGTCATTTTATATTATCACTAACAGCATGTAGTACAACCAAAGACATGTTCAAAATGACATGGCACTGGACAATCGCAACTTCTAATGAACTCATGAGCTACAAATCTTTGAGCAAAGAAAATTATGATTCAAAAAATTTTGAGTACAGCACGTAGCTGTGTTGAGACTTCTATTTTTGTTTAATATCACACAAAATATAGGTCCTACCACAAAAGCAGAAAACCAAAATACTTCATAATGGAACAAATGAATCATGCATTCATTCTCAAATATACAGCTTAAGTAATCCTTTACAAGTGATAAGCGAAAGTTAAACTAAAAGAAAACTGCTTACGGTTTGTAAATGAACAGGTGGGAAGATCAGAAGTGGCAGAAGCAGAACTGGAGACAGCACAAGAATTAGAGTTCGGCGAAACTTCCACAAATCCCGGCTTACACCCATCGTGTACAATAACAACAAATAAATATTTTGAACTAGGAATAGGTGAAAATTTCACAGCATTAAACAAAAATAACCGTAAAGAAGTCTCCCTAAGCACCTGGAACCCATATTCATAATGATAATGATTCAGAACATATCAAGATAGATTTGGTTTACTTTCCTTGAAATTTGGAAAACCTGTCAAATATTTTTCATATAAATTAATGTCATAATAATCAGTTAAACTCTAAAGACTTCGAGCTTCAAATCAAAATTACGAAAGAGCTACAACCTCAGTAGTGGATGACTTCACAGACAGCGTTAGGCCTAAACCAGCTATGTCCAACCCAAATGGCTTACTGAGCCAGGGTTGTCAGACATCTTTTGAGAAAAAAAGCCAAACCATGTCCAAAAAAAAGCCAAATTGTGAAAAACTATGAAATTCTGGCCTTTTTCATGTGTTACCATGTTTTCTCCAAGTTGGTCAACAAAGCAAATAGCACTGTGACAGATTATGCTCACGGCAATCTGAAATTCAACCACTTTCAGTGCATCACTTTTGCTGCTTGAAGTCTTAACAACTTTGAAGGCAGTTTGTCCTGTTGGAGGAACTCTCCTCCTATGTTTTTAGGTTTTTTCATGATTCATCAAGTTACTGACTACTGTCACAGTAGTGAGCCTTTTGGTATAGTTGTAGTGTGGCATACCTTGCAATATGCATTTTCTGAACGATCACTGGCCTACTTCAACCAACCAAAGAAATGTCTTTTCTCATTACTATCGTATATCTGCCCTTTGTTATAACTGCTCTTCCACTTTGAGGATGACATACTAATGAATTGAATTAGTTTATGATGTAGGCCTATAAGAACAAGGCAACATGTTCGAACATTAACGACAATGACAACAACTGAATTGAACGAATCCTGTGTTTGGGAGATATGGTTGCCTGATGAAGTTTGAGAAAATACACAAAGCACTCTCTAAGAAAGGCCAAACACTTTCAGAAAGATTTTTAAAAAGCCAAGACACCGCAGTCTGATAGCACGTGCGAACTGCCTCCAAAAAAAGCCAAACAGCCTGACAATTTTTTTCACACCAACGATCTCTAAAAAAGCCAAATTTGTTATATTTGGCGTCAAAAAGCCAATCTGGCAACCCTCCTGTACTATGCCATGTCGCTATCTCAACCAGTGCTGCACATTTAATAACATATTAATGAGGGCCGCACTTTGAATGAATGGATAACACTAAACGGAGGGCTGGCGGGCAGGTGTCAAGCTAAATTTCTGACCTCTGTGAATTTTCCGACCTGTTCTTGTTTTACAGTTATTTTGCTTCTAAGAATAAAGCAGTAACGTCTGGTAAATCATTTTTTTAATGTGTGTTGTGTAAATTAAAACATTTTGGTTAGATGTACCCACGACAAGCAATAGCACGGGATTAAGTTTCACCATTTAAAATTTTCGGACTTAGTCCTTGACCTCAATGGTTTTTCTTTTTCTCACCATAACCCATACCCTAACCCGACATACTTACCTAAACACGAATTCCTAAGCCCTAATAATCACTTTTATCAACGTATTTGGCATGCACAATATTACTCTGTGCATGCGCACATCACATGGTGTGATGTCAGAAATTTCTCTTGACACCGGGCCGGCTGGAGGGCCGTGTTGCCAAATGAAAAACTTGAATTTCCGCGGGCTGCCTGCTGCACAGAAGGGCTGGCCGGCAGGCTGCACCAGAGATGATCACTATCCGGTTTGTCGGTTGGATATCCGACAGGATAATGAGTTTGCAACCGGATACGGATATCCAAAAACTGCTTTCAAATGGGAACCGGATACGGATTCGGATATCCGAAACGCTTTTATCGATGTTTCGAGGATTCACACTTTTGGAAAAAGTTGCACATTGCACGATCTATCATTCATTATCTTCAGAAGCATCTTTTTAGCCTTCTGTGCCATGACTCCAAGTCTGTCTATGGTGTAATCTCTGTACCGTGATGTAATCCCATTTCCCCTCTTAATCTGCACATTGGACACGCCAAGTTTGAGTACCCTGTAAATGGCAGAGCTCCGTTAAGAGCGGAGCTTGGTTGCGGAGGTTTGATGACGTAACCCGAGTAGCTAAAACTGATATTTTTCGTTGAGAAATGAGAACAAAACGGTAGTAAAAATAATGTCATTACAAAAGGTGATATTACACTACGGTAAAAGAAGTCTATTCTGAAGTTCGATCATTTTTGCTAATCTGAGTTTCACAACGGTTGGGGACAAAAAAATAGGTTTCAACAGTTGTGAATGTATAAAATTTTAAAGATCGCAAACATCTATGTATTAGATGTTTGGGGGAAGCGTATATTTATTTGTAATAATAAAATATTTTTTCTTTGCTTTTATCTGTATATTCCTTTTGCAACACAACTTTTCTCCACCCCGGTTACGTCATCAAACCTCCGCAACCAAGCTCCGCTATTTACGGAGCACCACCTTTTACAGGCAACCCAAGTTTGTCAGCATGAATCCGTTCCTGATGTGGCAAGATACGGCTCTTTCAGTAGCCTACTGTATACATTAAGGACGTTGTTTACTGCGTACCTGGACTAACGCTAGCTAGTGCAGGCCTGCGGTGATCTCTACTCTAGACTAGCTAGAACACTCTAGCTCTTTTAATGTGAACTGTAGTCTATACCAGGCCTTGCAGTCTTCGGGCCTATTCTATGTGAGCCTGCAAGTGCACTGACTGGTTGTTGGATGATACAAAGCCAGATACTGTAGCTTTTTTCTTTCTTAAACATGATATGCAAAATTGTTGTTTTGTGACACTGACTTGTTAGACTGAATTTTTAGTCAGTCATTTCAATATTCATGACATATTTTTAGCCAGTGTGTTGTTTTGAATGCTGTTTTGTTTTTGTTTATAGACTAGCATTGCTATTTAGTTAGGTCTTGTTAAAGTGCAACAATGGGTAGGATTAATAAATGATATTATGAATGTGAACTCATTGATGGTGTTAAAAGCTAACCATTGTTACCAAAGAAATGGCTAAATGAAAAGCTTGGTGTGGAATCAGAACCATCATCAGAAAATCTTCTATAGGCTATGGGGGCTTTACATTTGTGCAATGAGGCATGACATTCTGAAATGTGAAGAAACATCACTTTTATAGTGCTTCATATTTAATTCGGGGGAATTGGAGCTTTGTTTCGGAGGGGATAAGCTCATCAAAGACGTCCCGTGGCTACGGGACCACGGGACTGTGTGACAAAACTTCAGTTTGCTTTTTAATGCAATTGACCCGCAAAAGTACTACTTAAATTACGCGATATGTTAAGCTTGCAAGATATGTCAAACTTTCTGTTTTGATCATGACAGCCCCCCGCCCAAAGTGGCGCAATGCATTCAGGTAGGTCTAGTGTCTATTCTGCTTCATCAGGCAAAACCTGTGCTGGGGTTATTTTCCTTTCATTTGAACACAATTGGTTGACGTGGTCATGTGCAAGAATGTAGTGCTAAAAATACAACTAAAGAGGATGGCTACACCAAAATAGTTCAAATAAAGTGAGCATTTGCCTGTATTAGCTTCTACACTGGATCTTTTTGTTTCACTGTAGACTTTTGACTAGCAGTGCGAATCTGCATGTTGCTAGCACATCGTGAGATCGCAGCCATGTTTTAATGTGATCGTTTAGATCTCACTGCTTCAAGTACCGTTACTAGTGCAAAACTGTGTGGGAACGCTTTCCCACACCAAAAAAATTTATGGGAACATCGTTCCCACCCCACTACCACCCTGGCGTTGCAGTTGGTTGCATCGCCTTGAACTACTGAGGCAAGCACAAGCGAAAGATGGCAATTCGGGGCATTAACTAACGGGAAAGCAACCAGTAGCAACAGAGCTTCCTCGACGAGTTCACTCTTTGCTTCCACTGGTCACCACTTTCAACTATCAGTCGGGTTCGTAACCACAGTAACAGGAGATCACCCATCGAGTTCACTCTACAACTACTAGGTTGCACTATAACTATATAGGGATAAGAGAATTACGAGAATTCGCTTGTGGTGACTATCACAGTGACTTATTACTCGTGGGCACCATCTAGCGGTGAACATTCATTCACATGTGACGCCATCTTCTGGCCGCCACACTGGTCATGTGACAAGTCAAATATGCAAAGACAATTGGTTGGAATTTAAGAGTTTGTGGTTAGCGTTTAAGACCAGGGCTTATGGTCAAGGTGTAGGGTCAACGTTTAAGTTGAGGGGTTCAGTGTTTAGTGTTAGGGTTTAGCCTACAGTTCACTTAATGCAAACAAGAAGCTGCTAACTGTTTGTCAGCCCTGAAACCATGACAACCATCATCCATGCATGGGACTGAGCTTTTACAGATGTCATGTTCAACTAAGCAGGAGATGCGTTCCAAACTTGTCATGTGACTACTTCAACCAATCGTCTTCAACTGAAGGCAAAATAACTCCAAAGTTATTTTGCCTCATGAGGCAAAATAGACAAAGCACAAAATGTATGTTGTGCATCATAATACACTTTTGGATAGTTTTTGGATACGGATATTATGATTTCAACCAAAACAGGATTCGTATCGGATACATATATCATTTTTCACAAACAGTATAGGATCGGATAATAAAAAAACACTATCCGATCATCACTGAGCTGTACTACAGGACGGGCCAGTGGGCTGCACACCAAGGCGGGCCAGCGGGCTGCACATTAAACTTGGCTGCGGAAAAGGGCAGGCCAAAGGGCTGCTCTTTTCTGCAGCCTGCC
>Ga0210059_1006611_pt1 | contig 18552 bp, 7 predicted proteins | sample Ectturendosymbi2_FD_188042 | JGI IMG/M metagenome (GOLD analysis project Ga0210059, IMG submission 188042) | Ecteinascidia turbinata endosymbiont from Florida, USA - Sample 2 (SPAdes) (version 2) | ecosystem: Host-associated > Tunicates > Ascidians > Unclassified | place: Key West, Florida... | reverse complement strand
AAATTGCGGATGCGGACTATTGCGGAGCAAACGCTTTACACTTGCGGATGCGGAGCAAACGAATTCAATTTTCGTTGCGGATTTGCGCTTTGCGGAGCAAAAAAAATATTTGCGACTCCCAGCACTGGTAATCACATCCCCTGGATCCGCCCTTGGAATGTTGTGAAGTATGACATTTCTCTTCCTATGATCCAATTGTGAGACTTCCGTCTATTGCTCTGTTGCAGACATGCTGTGGGGTGAATGACTGGTGTATCTTGAAAGTTGTAAGCATACATTAATCCAACGCAAGCAACAACATTCACCTTGTTGTTTGCTGATCCACTGCACTCTGAACTTTTATTTTCCACGCATAACATTCCCTTCACAGTCAGTCAATGAAAAAGAACGTTTGATTCGCACCACGGTGGTGGTCTTAAAAACGTAACAGTCCCAGTCCCACTGACTCAATATATCGAGAACAGAAACACCCATAAGTGATCATATCACGCATCCGTAATAGAGAAAGGAGTGACCCATCACTTAGGATAAGCAATTGTTATTCCTGGAAATACTTAACACAGTTATGTGATGTCACCAAAAGAATGATGCTGCAGTCGATTACCATTTGCGTGAGTTAATTTTCAATAAGTGCAAGCAGCCATAGTTTAGGATTTGCTGAAACATTGGGTGTTACTACATGCTTTGCAATTAAATCGTAGGACAGTATTTAAATCAGAATTCATTTTGATGTTAGGGTATTTTTCAGATGCCTACTTGACATTTGAACTCAAGCACGAATTTGAGCTTGACGTTTAAAACCTGTTTCAATTCTAACACAATTCAAAACTGTAGACCTACTCCAAAATGATATTCTACGGTGTTCCTAATTTAAAGCTGAGAAAACATCAAGAAAGCATGTGGTCAACGCGCATTCTGGACCACAGCCAGGCCCGTAACCAGGGGGGGAAAGCGCCTCCAACAAAATATTTCGCCCCCCCTTCGGAAATTGTGTTCGACACAATTTGAAACTATTGGACAAAGTTTGAAACATTTGGCCCCTCTGAGGAAACTCTTCGCTCCCCCTGGTGTCCCAAGCTGGTTACGGGCCTGAATACAGCCCATGCACTTTCTACCAATCAACCAACAAAAAAACGAAATCACCTTGCATTGCAAATCTGTACAACTCCACATGCAACATCACCTCAGGGAGAATTTTCGATCTCATGTAGTATGACTGCTGGTACACATATGAAAAATGACCACCTACCAATGAGGTACAAAGGGACTGTAGCCTACTGGTAACAGAAAAAAACTTGCGCAAACCGGCACGATGCCGCGTCCATTTCAATCTCCTTTTTTGACTGTACTTTTCCGCTATCTAGTTTTACAATATATACTAAATGTAATCATTGCAGGAAAGCCTCATTGCTAGGGCCATTTTTATGACCTACAAAACTTGATAACATGACTTTATTTTTCAGAAAATATGACTTTGTATGACCAAACAAAAATGACTGAGCTAGAACATGCATCTACTGTACAAAAAAAGCATTACCAGCGAAAATACGCCTTAAGAGATGGTAGCCCTGTGGTTTATTAAAGCCCCACTAAACTAATCACCTCAAAACATGAGCAAAACATGCAGTTTGAGGCAAATTGGAAACATGCATGGACAATGGTTTGTTTCATTGGGGCAGCAAGAACATGCATTTTTATGGAAGTGCATTATACATCTCATCCAAGTAACTTGGTTCACCCACATCTTTTCCAACATCCGCAAGGTGTCCGAGGGGTTAAATTTGCTTGGACCTAGCGATAAAGTAGTTTCGCCTGATATTTTGAGATTGTTTTAATCTTTCCTTATTGAATTAAGTTGAAAATATGCAAAATATGACTTTATGACCTAACATGGAAAATATGACTTTATAACTTTTGTTTCAGACTTTGTAGGGGTGCGAGTTTCTTTTAAAAGTCGTTTCATAGCTTCCTAAAGCACAGAAAAAATATAACTTTAAATGGCCCTACTCATTACCACTCTAATGCAGTGTGCCATATCACGGTGGATTGCAAAGCTTCAAGGCCTACAAATTAAGTACGCTGCCTCTCACCAGCGCTAGAACAAACAAAGTGATTCTGCTGCCCGTCAAAGGCCAATGCACGCGCCACCCCAGTGCTGCGGAAACAACAGGTCCAGCTCGCAGTTCCAGGTTGACTGTGCTTAATTGACAGGTCACACAACCCTTCGAGTACTTTGCTATAGCGACACCGGCGCTGCAAGTGCTCACAGCTCCAGACTTTCGTCATTTGCAGTGCTTCCCATACAAAACCAAATAGACGCCTAATATTTAGCTTTGTGCATGACGTTTTGGGAAGAGAGGACACATTGTCAACTCTTCTTGTCAATGCAAATTTAAACATCAAAGTGAAACAACAAACTGATCTAAAAGCAAAATTTACCGTGAAAATAGCGGGTGCTGCAGTTACGCAGTTCCTACATACGAGCCGCCATTGTACAAAACTTTTGTGCTTATCCTGTTGTCTAATTCTTGAGCGACTAATTGACGTATGCAGCTGACCAGCGTGAACGCTTGAGTCTTTCACTTAGAGGTTGACCGATAGATCGGCCTGGCTGATATATCGGCCGATATTTGGGTTTTACCGATATATCGGTCAAAACGGCCTCGGCCTCAGAAGGTATTGACAAAACGCTGTTATATTCTTCACGCATGCAGACAACTTGCACAAGAAAGCACAGCGAACCAAGTCAGACAGTTATCTTGCCGCAACGCTAGTAGGTGCGTATTCATAAACAAGCAGGCAAGAAGAACCATGGAGCGCGTGTCTACCGTCGCAGCCGAAACGAAAGCATCATCATTAATCAGATTAATTAAAAATCATGGCAAAATATTGAAATTGCTGCAATTTAAAATTTTTTTGCTCATAAATCCCGATTTTTGAATTTCTTGAAAAAAAGGTAAGGAATAGAATGCATTATTTTTTTAAATGAAGCAGTAAACAAGATTTTAAAAATTTGGGAAAATGGCCTATATATCGGTATCGGCCCCAAAAAAGCCATATCGGTCGATCTCTACTTTCAATGCATTTGAAAAATGTTTGGACTTTTCATAAGCTGTAAATCGGTTTGGGTACGGTCAACTTATTCCGTAAAACCTCTTTGTTTAAATTAAATTGTTTGATGATACTTTGCTAAATAAACGGACTACATTGAGATATACAATGGAATTCAACTGGAAACACCATCACGTCACAAAACTTGTCGACTACATTCAACTGCAAGTAAATATAGCTTAGTACTACCTGTATTCAAATTTGTAAAAATCACGGACTTACAGAAAACACAACTTGTCTGCAGAATTTTTAAGTCCTAATGGGAAAAAATCAATTTAGTTTTGGTCACATGCGCTTTACGGAGAAGTCAGAGTGCAAGCTATCTCAGTATCTGTAATTAATTAATGGCAGCGTAAATGCCCTCAGTACTAACCAAAGTAAAAAGCACCTTCCTAATTACGTTAGATTTTGCTGCGGACTCGGCCACTCTTGTCGTTGCAGCTGAATGATTTCAAATTATTTACTGTACGGTAGAGCTAGCAAGTAACATCAGATTAAAGTTGAAACACTTTGAGACTAGGCACAGCAGGTTCTTAAGTACTTGACAAGACGATTTTCTACTCGCCGACAAGGTAAAGCCGGAGGGAAGGGATATCACTGATGAAAACGCTGAGGCTCCACATAATTGTGATTGAACCGCCACAATACATGTTGTCAAAAATAACTATCTAGAATGAATGCTGTTGTTGTTACACAGTGACTACGGCGTTATGAAGAAAACTTCGAAATTTAATCACTTCGAGTTTCAAGACATACTCGATCTATCGCCGCCATATCAACAGTAGCGTGCAGAGGGGAGGGCGAACGGGGAGACGGCCCCGGGCATCCAAAGTGTGAAATACAAAAATTAAAATTCTGTAAATATAGTAGATCATTTTTCCTATTGTAAGGCTACTAGCACATGGTGCGTGGATTTGAATTTTCGAAACATTTTTATCAACACTAGTTCTTACGTATTTAAATACCAGTGATTCTCACATTCTACAATAGCCTACCCGGGACGCACATTTACAAAACGTAACCTTATTCGCTTAATAAGAGATTTTCAGCCAATTACAGAGCGGATAACGTCGCAGATAATTGATGAAGCCTGTCTAGCCACGCCCACCTAGCAACGAGCTACTTGTATGAAGTAGCAGCGGCCATCTGAGAAGGGCTTTTACCCTGCGGGCACACGTACGAAGGTTTTCAGGTTTAGCCAGATATTTAGAAAAGTTCTGAAGCGCAGTGTAAAAATTCAGTGCAGCCCAGTGGTTAAAATTCAGTGATACTGGGCATGCACCAATCCAGCTTCATACAAGTCACCCGCAGGGTAAAATCTCTAGTGTGCAGACAATTGAGACAACGTTCATTTGAGACCACATTCACATGAGGCTTTTTCATTTGAGAACACATGCATTTGAGACCACATTCATTTTAGATAACGAAGGTGTTTTGATTTACTGTTAATCACATTTTTATGATCTATTGACTGACCAGAGTCCGACATCGTTTCCTCCAGTGGTAGCGTATCGTGTTTTTTGATGGTACTTCTTGACGTTCTGCTACTGGTGCTGCAACACTGGTCAAACTAGACCTATTCTCAACGTAACGAAGATCTAGGTCTGTCACAACATGTTCTTCGATTTTCTTGTCCTCTTACAGGTTCCGCAGAAATGTCTCCACTGGACTTCATTGTCATTGTAGAATAGTAATCTTGAATCTCTTCTTGACTTAGCTGCAACTTCTTCCTCTTCCATTTATGCCTCTTTTACTTTTTTATTTTTTTAGAACCACTTGGATAAGCTCTACGCTTGCTGAGGTGTCGATACCCATTTCTTCTGTCCATGTTTATTTGTTAATAAGATTAAAAATAGGGTTGCCATATTTTGATCACTTAAAAGGAGGACAAGTTATGACTGTCATGACTGTATTATCTACACTTTAATTTTAAGCATTGAAAGAAATCTTGGGTGAGGATGATATTTCAGTCATAATATACAAAATAAAATCCTTATTAACTTGTCCTATTTAGCCCATCAATATTTTGCAGTTTCCTTAAATTTCTGTAAAACGTAGAATCACCTTTAACAATATTATAAAACTGCTTGCATGAAAGATGTTTTAAATTGCACACCAGCTTTAATGGACTAGAAACTGATTCAACTAGAAAGATTTCTCTTTTTTAGGTTTGTGGCTGCATCAAGGAAAAAATACGTTTCACAGTGTAACGTGCCATAACGCTGAGGTAAAACTGTGCAATCTTTATTAATTCGCTGAAGCATTCAATGCCATTGCAAGGTGCAAAATTTTTTGCCCATGTTTCATGGTGCAACATTTTACAATAAATTGCATTTGTTTCGTGCTGTTTTAGCACGATCTCATATAAGTTTTCGTATTGGTCAAACAGTTTAGCTTCATCAATTGAAACGTTTTTCTCAAGCAGATACTGCTCACATGGTTCAACATTTTCCCATTCATTTGTTTGCAATAGAAGAAGAATCTAATCGAAGCATTAAGCAACTAAAGTGGCCCATTTGTCCATACATGCAACCCAAAATCGCGAGCTACAGAACTTAGCGTCAGAAATTAATAAGTTATGAAGCCTGGTGAGAGCCGCACAAAAAATGCTTGGGAGCCGCATGCGGCTCTCGGAGCGCCGTTGAGAATCACTACACTAGATTCACACCTGACCTGACTTTCAGGATACCTCAGAGTGTAATAGTTGTTTGGTCACAATACAATTTTCAAGAGAAGTACTGCCGACCGGTTACTAATGTCGTTTACTCTACAAACAAACTTCACTCGCTAAAAATGACTAAGTGGCACGCGCATGTCGCACATGTGGCTAAGCACATAAACATGGTGGGGCCCCTTGACCCCCCTTAAATCTGATGCTGCATCTGTACATACTCCACACAGTTTTCCCGCTGGAGGTCTTCTGTTTCAAGAAATGCTGAGATCTTATCCATCACATCTTGAGTCTTGGTTGTAGTTTCCAAAGTTCTGCAAGTTAAAAATATTTCTTTGACATCTTCTCTACGTATGTATCGCACAAAAACCAAAAGCTGTGAGCATCATGCGATATCTCGTGATTCGTCAGTTGAAGAGCGAGCATAGGTGAAATTTTGATTTCATCCGTGACCTGTTGCTTTACATCTGATGATATACACGTAATCCGTCTCTTAACTGTATCATTCGACAAAGACACTTTCTGAATTTTCTTTCCGCTTGATTGCTTCGCCCAAAACCAGCTTTACTGTCTTCACGGCGCAGGGCTTAACAAGCTTTGTAAGCAGAGTGCCATGTCTTTCTGCGTATTGATAAATTCTAATCTTTGTTGTGATAATGATTAGTTTTGTATTTTACAGGTAAGGCCTAATGAGCATGTTGCTGCACAAAAGTATGGTTGCACTCAACAGTTTAAGGGTTATTTACTTGCCTGGCTGCTATCTGCTGAAGTGTTTGCAGTATGAAAAACTTAACTCATGGTATGCATTACATGTTGTACATACTTCTATTGAAAAATTTTAATCCATGCAGAGCTCATTAAACCTGCCGGTAGTAGTGTCATATCAATGTCTTTGGTGTATTGTCAAAGCTCGTCAAACGTTTAGTTTTTGTTTCAAAATTACTTTTCCCAAGGTTCATATATAAACGTATTGCTGTAAATAAGCTTGTGACAGTTTTGTATAGATGTGAAAATCGATCAGTTAGACCTCGTTTATCCCGACTACTTTGTTTCATCAAATAATGTTGGTTCAGCGAGGTATCTGGATAATCGGAATCGAAAGTATAAAGAGCGAGATTCTTTCCAGAGCAAATGTTAATGTAAACAAAGGTGACGATGTGCAATACAGAACTCGCCCAAGCGGACGCTTAAAGGAGAACAGAAAAAGCTCTAGTCTTAGACAAACTGCCAACTTAAGTAAATATGTAGACAGCATGTGCAACACGGCCAAATGAAACGCCCATTGTTTTTTTTTGTTTATTAGCAGATCCGATCGATATACGTAAGGTAGTATGCATTCAGAATGAGATTAAACGCGAAAAAGAACTGTACAAGAGACCTAACTAGGTCCTGCAATTTCTTCCACTGTTACGTTCATTGTGCATAGAAAATTGACTAAACAACTAAATAACAGTTGGCGTAATCCGGTTTAGCGTTTTTTTTTCTGTTCGTTTGACATATCCGTTTCTAATAAAGGGATGAAATGAATTGGGAGAAATCGGTTCATAGCAGTTTTGCATCGGATAGCGGGATTCCGGTAGTTCGGATGAACGAGGTCTGATTGTACTTTTCTGCTGTTAACGTGATTTATTTGTTGTGAATATATGTGAAAAATGTGTGGAAAAGACGTGGTTGTCATTTGTTGAGCAGTTAGACAGCAGCAAGACTTGTGTAGTGGAATCCTGTAGATCAAATGTTTTTATTCTGAAAAATATATTTTTATTCTGAACAATATTTCGTAGTCATGCTGAAAAACATTTCATTGTAGTCATTTCTAGATGGTAGAATGTGTTTTTAAAGATTCTGATAGCACTTGCTTCATCCTAGAGCAGCGAAATACAGTACATATTGGTTAATTAACTGATATTGCAGTACATCTCCTGCAGCATTGTTAGTTATGGCAATGTGTATTGTCATTTGTATTTTTACAAACTCTTTAGGTTTGTCCTGGTTCTGACAAACATCTCCACATGAACCTATTGTGTGCAGTGAATGTCTCAACTCAGCCCTTGAAGTCTCTACCTGACATTCAAAGCTCGGATCACGCAGTTTCGATTTTAAAAGAGCTTGCAAACAAAGGCAGTGGTCAGGTAAAATGGCATGCTCATTTCACTCTAGCTAAATTTATCGATAATATAATTCTAAATTGTGAAGAAAAGTTTTGAATCTTGTTTATGTGCGCTTTCCTGACAAGGAACGCATGGAAATCGTCGATCCTTAGGCCGATCATCCGTTAAATCTTCCTACTGGCATAGCCACCACTGCCGCCAGTATCTTCGCAAAATTGGCTAATAACTTTTCGGAACACGGTGTGACGTGGTTGAAATGCAAAACTGTGACCATGGACGGCGCAAGGGCGATGGTCAGACTCGAAATGGTGTTGTTGCGCTCAATCAAGCACGTCGCACCAGAGGCTGTGAGTATGCACTGTGTCATACACCGTGAAGCATTAGTGGTCAAGAAGCTAGGCAATGAAGAAGAAATCACCAACTAGCTGGTGTTATTTCTGATGTTATCAAAATTGTGAATGAATACTGAACAGCCCTAAGAGAAGTCGTGAGTTTGATGAACTTGTCATAGAAATGGGAGGCGATGGGCATCTTTATCATTCTGAAGTGTGGTGGCTCTCTCGTGAAAGAGTAGGTTAATGGAGAGAGCGCGGAACTTGCGACAGGAACATCTTCTGTGGTTTTATGCAGTGTTGCGGAGTCGGAGGTAAAATATCCGACTCCCGACTCCAAAAATTCCCGACCCCGACCTTTCCGAAATTTTCAACTCCGGCTTCTTAACATAAAGAGATTGGAATTGGCTGTTAAAATCAATGGAAATCGTGGTACACAACAAGAAATCTGTGATTCAACAAAAGTTTCGAAAGAAATTGTACCATTTCAACAGGAATTCTCACTTCAGGAGTGATGTAAAAAAGGATCCAACTGGGCATCCGGAGTCGGACAAAAAAACTCCCAGTATTGTTAGGAATCCGACTCCACCCAAAAACTTACGACTCCGACTCAGCAACACTGGTTTTATGAACGAGAAGATCATAAAGCTCTTGTGTTTCGCTATTTGTTTGGCTGGTGACATATTTAACCACCAGAAACTCTTTAAAGTTGTGGAACTGACATATTTGAAGCGACCTCCAAAATCACCTTGCTAAAGCATGTACTGTAATTCAAAATTTCGAAGAAGAAATCTACAACAACAACCAGATGAGTTTGAAAACTCTCCAGACGTGCGATCACGTGTAGATGGGAATAAACAGAATCTGGAGCAGAGTGTCATCGAAACAGCCAGCACCCATCTACACAGTCTGATCGATAATTTTGAAGCTTGCTTCCCCAAACAACAGGCTACAGAATTACAAACAACACTGTGGATTTCCAGTCTTTTCAGCGAACAGCATCCACCGAGGACATTTGGGCACATCTAAAAACGACCTATGCCAACAAGCTTTTATTAGCAGTGGAAAACTTGAAAACACGCTGAATTCTTGGTAAGAGCCGCCGATGGCCTTCGCAAAGACCTCGAAATCGAAGCGCTCGAAGTTCTTGTGCAAAAACCAACCAACTACTTGGCCGAAAAAGGGTTAAGTGCTCTGGTAATTGATTGATATCAAGACAGGAAATCAGAGTTGTTTGCTTAGTGGGACAACAGATGACCTAATGCAAGGAACGTTGAGGCAAGGTGTTGTGCCGAACTGGCCTAAAATTGCAAGAAATATTCAGCAACAGCCAAGCCATGAGTAGGCTATAATTAGGCTACATACTTTGAACAAAAAATGATGATGTTCTTCACACTTTTTGTGCTTATTGTTTTGCAGTAGTTATTCATTATTTTGGTTATTTAAAAATATCTACAGCGTTTTTGAGAGTCCAATCCGATTATACGGCTATTCTTCAGCAACTCTAGTTGGTTGTACGAATGAAATTTTTGTTGAACAAGAGTGCGAACCGTGTTTCAAAAGGTTGGAAAGCACTGCCCTAGAGGATTAGTGGGGAGTTCCCTAACTAATTTCCGGAAGTTTGGCCATAATTTTGGAACCAGAAACGCTAGAAAGTCCATCAAACCCTCTAAAGACTCGCATCGTATCCTAGATTCCAAAAAACTTTGAGCCACGAAATTGGCTCGTTTGGTCGGCTCCCAGGAGTGATGACGTCATCAAAATGTAAACAAAATATGCATAAACATAATGTAAACTCTCATCATGTAAACATCAACAAAAAAACGACATCCCAAGCGTAAAATTTTTATTTAATTCTAAACTACAAGATTTCATGAGACTTTAGAGGGTTTAAGCAGCTCTCTAGCTCAATCTGCTGGCGAGTTATGGCCATGGGTGTAATATACCCAGGGTCAGCATTTGTGGGGGCAAAATTTTTACCAATATTTGTTTTTTTGAGCCATAATTTTGGCTCCAAGTATCCTAGAAAGTCAATCAAGGGCTCTATGGACTCGGATGATATCCTAGATCCAAAAAAAGCTTGAATCAAAAAATGGCTCTTTGGGTTGGCGCCCAGGGTCAGGTAACATCAGCTAAAACAACGCAAAAACACCCCCATTTGTTACGTCACCCACAGAGAACCCAAAACTGAAAGAAATTTTTTTCAATCGAAGCTAGAAGACTTGCCGAATCCGTAGATGGTTTGAATACCTCTGTAGTTCTATCGCATGGCGAGTTACGGCTGAAACAGTCTCTGGCTATATATCGTCTTTTGCGGTCCTCAAAGGGTTTTAACAGCCATTTCCCTCGCGGTAGGTAAGTTTAAACCAGGGAATGGCGATGCGTGCCAAATTTGTTCAAATAATTTAGTTCCGAGCGCAGGGGGATACCGACGGGGAGCAATGGACTCACAATACTCTGGGGGGCGCCGAAAAGTCCCAACATTGTCACAATTGCTTTCTTCAATATAGTACAATTGCTCCCAGGGAGCGTCAAACTTGTTTCCTGTCGCGGGGGCCATCTAACCTCGGTACGTCTTTGCCGAGCCGTGGTATTGTGAGCGAACTTCCATGTCGGCAACACTGCAGTGAGGTGCGTAGTCACTTTGCTGCTAATTTCTGACAGCAGTTCGCCGAGTGTGAAATCTTGTCTATTTACTACGACATAAACGCGACCTACTGTAATTTATGCCAAATAGAAGAATCAACGTTTACCTCAATCTAAACGTTCTCGTATCATTTCGAACCTGTACGGTGTGCCCTGTGTTGTGTGCGGTGTGCCCTGTGTTGTGTGCCTTATTTCATTGCTGACGTTTCTCTGATCAGATGCGGACAGTGTTTAAGTTCTGGTACACCAGCAAATCTATGGTAAGAAGTCACGAAACCAAGACGAAACAATAACATTAAGACTGTTTAATGCCGGATATTTTATTCCAACAGCCTTTCTTTTTGGCTGTCGGGTTTCATAAACCTCACATACCGTACAAGTTTCCCGAAGAATACTTGAAAGCTTATCCCCTTTCGGAAATCGACCTTGCGCCTAATCCTATGATTCCTCCAGAGATGCCAACAGTTGCGTTTGCTCCTTACCACACAATGCGCACACGAGAAGATGTCATTGCACAAAACATCAGTTTTCCGTTTGGACCCATACCAACGCTTTTTCAGGTAAAGAACAATGTGCATTTTGAATAGTTTTAAACTTGCAAGTGAATTTTGAGAACTTTCAGCATATCGATTTTGCAGATTACAATAGTGAGTGATAATAGCTCATGCAGACGCTAGGTAACCCAACAATTAATTAGCGTGTTGACGTGTGCTTGGTTGTTTATAGCTTGTTTGTGAATAGTAACTTAAGCACAAGACATCTTGAAAACATAGTGAGGTCTCTTTTTTATCGTTCGTTATCTTGTATAGAGCAGCCCTATTCTGTAAAAATGAAAAGTGGTGCGCAAATTGTGACAAACGATTTAGGAGCAGTTTATTTTGGCCTTAACAGACTAACACAACAACGGTACATGTGCAGAAAACAACAAAGCTTGATTAACAAAGTGTTTCACAAACAACACCGAACATCGCTTATGCTGGAGCTAATGGCTCATAACTGAGAGACGGCGGTCATCGGTGTGTGACCAATGCACGCACGCACACACTGATTGCACATTAATTGCAGTGCGGTTACAGAGGATAACAAGTCAAAAATTCGTAACACAAATAAAATAAATTGAAAAATCTGGAAGATACTGACCGAATCTATTCTGGGCAAAGAGGCTTTAACTGCTATTGTCTTTTTCTGGAGACCCTCATATTTGCAATGTCTTAAGAGAGCTCTACGATGTAGGTCTTCATTAGCATGTTGTGCTTTGTATACTGTATAATAAAAAGTCTTTGAACTTCTCTGTGATGATTTCGATCCTTGTCCTGTTAGAAAAAGATTCGACAACATTACTACTCGTCCGTGACGTACACCGATGCAATGGTTGGAAAAGTTCTGAATGAGCTTGAAATGTCCGGATTTGCCAACAATACCATTATTGTATTTATGGGTGATCATGGTGAGAAGTTTGCTACTACTGTATTTGCATTAAACAATTTTGGTCTGCTGGTGAAAGCTGTGGTTTCAGATCTGGGGCATGTGAAGACTTCAGTAGCCCTAACCTGTCCTTTTTCATGACATCCATTCTCAGGAGAATGCGCTGGAACGGGAGTTTGTGCTTATAACACTCGTGGTGTGTGTTGTATGTTTCCAAAGCAAAACTCTTTGCACCATGAACTTCCCGACTTGCCTTAAAACCAGGGCTGTGGAGCCGGAACGCAAATTTCGGGCTCCGGCTCCAGCTCTGGCCATCTAAATCTTTGTTCCGGTTTCAACCTCTAAAAGCTTCTGGCTCCTGCTCCAGGACGATTTGGTTCAATTGAAACTAAAAACCATTGTATTATTTAAACTGGCTTGCCCCCCAAACTATGACTGTTGAACGGGAACCCGAATTTCAGATTTCGGTTCCACCATCTAAAAGTTTTTGGCTCCGGCTGAGGCTCCAGCCATCCAAAATTGCTTGGGCTCCGGCTCCACAGCCCTGCTTAAAACACTACACGTATAAGCGTGTAACCGTAAGTCTTTCAGAAAGCATACGCCTCATCTTAGACAGAGTACTGAAATCCGTTCCTAGGGTTATGCTTGTTCAGCGTTTTGCCGTCTGCTTTAAATACCGTAGAAGTAAATACCAATAATGACAACATAATAGCGATCTTTACCTAGAATTCGGATTACAATCATTGCACCTGTTGCGTTTTAGAAGTTGTAAATGATACAGGTTATGACTGCTGTTGCAATCGCTAATACTGCAAGAAAATAACGTTATTCTGAATAAACTGGCAATAGGTCAACCCTACGCGTGTGTCTGGAATACGAAATACAGTATGTCTATTGTCCATGACGAAAGTAACCGACCATTAAGACCAGACCTGTTTTTTTCGCTGAGGCATTTCGGCCATTTGACCATAACAGTATTAAAACTCGATATAACAGTATTCACTAGTCAATATTTTCGCACATTATGACCGAATTTTCTTAATTTTTTCGGTCATTTCAAAAGAATTTCGGTCTATGACCGAAAAAAACTAGGACCAGACACAGTGAACTTCAAGCAAATGTCAATTTCGGGATTTATGGACAATAATTGCTCTCGTTTGCTCATAAATTTTGTTAACATAGACATGTGCCAGAATGCACCAAATCGATTCTGTTTTTAATTTTCTTGGGAGAACTTCCACGGACCCTCCTCGAGGGCCTCGATCCTTAACGGACCTTCGCCTCAGTGGCGTAGCCAGCCCAAGAATTTGGGAGGGGCCAAAATGTTTGATTTTTGGCGAATAACACTATATTGTTTGGAAAAATGCCTCTCAAAGCTCAAAATGATTATTATGTTTTAAAAATTTGAGGGGAATGGCCCCTTTGGCCTTCCCCAACTGGCTACGCCTATGCTTCGCCTACTAACCAGCCAGCTAACCAGCCAGAAAACACCCGGATCAACTCGACCGTGAAAACCTCCTCCGAAAATCCTAGATGCGTCCAAGGATAATGGTTTCAAGTCAAACCTCTCTCGAGATCTCAAAACGGCGTAAACCAGTGCGTATTCCCCTGGCTGGGAGTATCCCAGCCTGCGCTTGTAGCACTGGCCAAACACTTTCTGTGACTGTATCTGCGGTTTTGTTGAAAATGTTCCAACTGAGCAGGTGCAAACCATATGGCCGGGGGATTGCCCGGTTGCCCACCCCTGGTTGTGGGACTGCTGTAGATATTTGCGTAACTAGCCGCTGGATCCAAATCCTTAAACGCGATATGTTGTGAATGGCATGCAAGACAAGATTTTTATTAATATCTGTGCCCCAGAGAATATTTTTTGAATTGCAGTGTTAAACCTGGTTTTTAAATTGTTTAGTGTTTTTGCATGCGCATTTGTGAAAACTTCTGATGATTACTTTAACAACACCAGTTTTTTTCAAATCTTGTGTTTTAGTGTGAATGACATCTGCAAAACTTAATAGTTTCCTCACTACTCACTAAACGATGCGATCTGATTGCATTCATTGATTCTGTGAAAACTAGCGTCAAACCTATTTGTTTTTGACTGTTTATTTAAAGCTATCGTCTCATTCGTGTTTTGCTTTCGATAGGTTCGTTTTTAACGTCACAGCTGGTAACTGTGGTTTGTGCTATAAAAATCCAGGCATGATTGAATTGTTCCAAAAAAAACATCCAGGCATGTTTGAATTGTTTCAATTTTGCAGGGTGGAGTTTGGGCGAGCACGGTGATTGGTGCAAGTATGAAAATTTCGAAGTAACCACACGCGTCCCTTTGCTCGTGCACGTCCCTGGTGTTACCGACATTCATACAACAACACGTGAAGCTAGAAAGTTTCCCTACCTGGATGTCTTTGACAAGGTTCATCATCCGCAAAAGTCACAACTCACGAAGGGTCGGTAACGTTCCCGAACTGACTGAACTGCATAGTTACTGTTTGCTTTACCACGTAGTTGCTGTAGGTTTTACTACGAAGTTACTGTTAGTTGTATTACAACTGCGTAGTTGCTGTTTGAAGGCTACCGCTGTTTTGCCATCACGTCATTGTAATTCGAGATAGGAGTTGTTCTTTTACGTCACTGCTCTCAGTAAGGCCTGGTTTAAATTATCGGTTCAGGTGGCATCTCTGGCAGCCTTGGATTTTACCGGTAGGTGCAGATTTTCAGCCAAATGCTGTTGACACTGTTCTACAAACTGCTTAGGCAGCATGGATTGGCATTTGAGTGGTATTGATTTTGTGTGAAAAGTGCTAAAGTTTGTTTCAGTCAGCTCAAAATTTCAATTTAGCGAAATAAAAATTAAAATCAAGTAAAGTATTTTCAAACTCTAAAAACAGTCGTTTTTCCTGCTGTACAAATATCTTCAAAAAGCGGTCGACTGCGTAACGTTTGCAGTACTAAATAGAAGATGGCAATTTTCGGGCTGTCTAGGCTGATAATTACTGATACACTGACGTCAAATGAGATGTTGCAGATAAGCAATGGTGAATGCAAATTGGATTTGACTTAATGTCGAAATAGCGACGTCGACATTCAATATACATCTGCGTGGTGAAGAAATTTCGCTTAAGTAAGACATGTTGCAGTGGGTGTTAACCCCACACGTTGCTTTTATGTGAGGCAAAAAGTTCAAAGCCAAAAGGGATGACCTGGAATTTCGTGCTGCTCCTGGATGCTAATGCTTCCGTCTTATATCAGATGAGCGGTGTTTTCGTTGGCTTGTATACGTGCTCATGCAATAAAATCATATCGTTGCGAAACGGAGAATCATTCACTTTAATGCAAAATGGTTTGAGACGAACATTATTTTTATCTGATTAATGTTTATCGTTTGTTGCAAACAGTTCTACGAAGTCATGCCCTTGTGGAAGCCGTCGACATCTTTCCAACTTTGGCCGACCTGGCGGGATTGCCGATTCCTCCTACCTGTCCTAAAAATCCGTTTAAGGTTTGCTTGGCTTTGTTGTTGGTCGGAGCGGTTCGTCGTGTGGTGATGCCTTTGAGGTTTGCTCGACTTACAAACCCTGTTTTCGTGTAAACTCAGATTTTGTATCACAAGGTACATTTCAAAATAGACATTCCAAGGTGTTGGTTATTGACAAAAGGGGAGAGATATGCCTACTAACTTTCTTTTAACGTTTTTGTTTCCACCCAGACTTGCGCCTGAGGCAAATTTTTGTCTCTTCCTCAGTCATTTTGAAAGAAATCTGTCATTTTGTGGAATAGTGGGGTTGCAGTTCAGTGGTATGCAAACGTATTCCAGGGTGGGTTAAGCGTTCAGATATTGATGTAGATGTTTTTCGCGCTTGTAACTGAGGTTGTTTTAGCGAAGTTATAAATGATTGGGTTTCAGAGGAATATGATCGCTTTTGCGAAAAACAGACCCGCAGTTTCAGAAGTTTGTTTGTTGAACCTCATTCCACTGGCATGTATAAAAAAACACTTGCACAAGATTAGTGTGATAAAATGCAGAAACCAGGTTTTTCAGCAGTAGTGCTCCTTCGATAGTTTCAAGGCAGTGTTGAACAAAACCTGTTACGTCAGTGCAGGGAATGATTTGTGAAAAACATTGAGTACGCCATCACGTGTTAGTAATTGTGGAACTTGAAGGTCGGGATGTGTGTTGTATGTAGAATGTAGAGGACTATGAGTTGATTTATGATAAGGTTGTCATCAGTGGCGTAATCACCATTACACACATGCGCGCCAAACGATATAAAAGGCTCCCAAACATTCCCAGCTGGTTAGCGATCACGCAGCATCAGGTTTCTGAAGCTATTATGGAAGCTCGTCTACTTTTGCATCACAAAAGTATGGCGGCTCAGCAGTGCCACACCAAAATATTGTTTTTGTTGAAAAATACTGTTCTTTTTCTGTTGAAAAAAAAAAAAACTCATTTGTCACGCCGTGGCTTGTCAGTGTCTCCATATCAGTGTTTATTTTTTGCCTACAATGCATGCCGTAATTCCATCTATTAGTAATGCAGCACTGTTTTACACAAACAATCGACTTTTCAAAAAAGTTGACAGCAGTTACCTTTATATGTAACTCATCATGCCATGACACTGATGGGCCGCGGCAAACCCGTGGTGGCTCGCCAGTGCCAACGTGTTAAAGCTGCCCTTCGCGAGACTCAACAGACAAACACAGTATTTTGCCAGTTCTCTGTTCAGAAAGTACTTGTGGTTCAGAATTTTGTTTTATATCGCCCTCAAAAATACAGGACATATTTTCTTTGAAATCTTCTAAGCGACAAGCTTTCTGTCGGTGTTGAAGAGAAAACCTATTTCATTCCATATGAATGTAATTTCCTGAACAAATTAACTGCAATCAGTAGCTTTACGTGGAAATTGGAAAGTTTAAATGTCAGGATTCCCACGTGGTACTGAAAAAGTGTTGAATTGTAAAATCGGTTTTCAAAACCTTGAAAAAGCATGGAATTTGGCCAAAAGATACATAAGGTATTGAAATTCCAAAGGAAAAGAAATCATGAAGTTTCTGAGCTGAATCGTGTCTGATTACACTGCTTAGTTAAAATGTGTTAGCAATAAAGTTGTTACTCTGATTCAAAATTTGTGTGTAGAAGGCACATTAGGATATAAAAACATTGTAAAACTGTCAATTGGAAGTTTCCCAACAAGTTTGAGAAAACGAAAGAAACGAACAGTTTCCACAAACTACATGGGATAATATTTTTAAGGAAGGGTAATGCAGTTGCAGATTTTTGTTTTTTTAAACCTTTATTTCAGTTTTATCAAAACAATGCCCGTAAATACAGAAGTTTACAAACTTGCACACTTTCAGTGGGATTGATGCAGTAGTAAGCATTCAGGCAATTGTTTATTCAAATTTTGTTCTTTGCCACTGATGGCAGTTTTGCAGAAGGTAAAGCAGCAGATGCTTTTTGCATTGTGCTCCATGAATAAAATTTTGGAAAAAAGAAGTGATGTTATTGAACCTTTTTTTATTGTAGTATTGAAAAGGTATTAAAAAGTATGATTTTTGAAAATTTGTGGGAACCCTGACTGTCCAAGAACATGACATCCATTTCACTTGTATGATTGCGCGCTATCTCACGACCTCTTGTAGAATGAAGTTTCTTTGTTCTCGCTTGGAACTCCCCTTAGAGCGTCACGAGTGGTCTACGACCGCCCATCTCCTCTTCCTCGGCGCAGAGCGCCACGCGTCTGCGCGGCTACTTTCGCAGTGAATGCTACACTGGTGGCAAGTCAATGGCAGCGACTTTTCCATGCACTCGTATATTAGCGCCGAGCACAAGGCTGGACAGGCCACAAGTGCTGTTTGTCAAATCTTCGGTATGACCCGACCGGCCTTCCATCTTCAAAGGTTCGTGCGCAACACACCATCAGTCTTCTTCCTTTGTTTGAGCGAGTTCTTCTTTTATCCACTGCCAGCCCGCCTAGATATCGGGGCAGGTGTTGAAATAGCCATTCGGATGTCTCATCGTCCAGAACCGTCAGGCCGTGTAGTCCGTGAGGGTGTCGATGGATTGGACAGTGGAGGACGACATGGTCGACGGTTTGTTCTGAGCCACACTCACAGGCTGCAAAGGAGACCATACCCCGTTTGTACAGGCAGGAGCGGAAATGTCCGACACCGGTGCGGAGGCGGTTGAGCCGGACCCAGGTTCTTCTTGGGAGGGCCATTCCGGGTGTGTGTGTACCGGTGTCTGGAACTGAAGTGCGGA
>Ga0210059_1006610_pt1 | contig 18552 bp, 14 predicted proteins | sample Ectturendosymbi2_FD_188042 | JGI IMG/M metagenome (GOLD analysis project Ga0210059, IMG submission 188042) | Ecteinascidia turbinata endosymbiont from Florida, USA - Sample 2 (SPAdes) (version 2) | ecosystem: Host-associated > Tunicates > Ascidians > Unclassified | place: Key West, Florida... | reverse complement strand
ACTGCCAGAGAGGTTACGACTTTTTACTGCAATTCATAATAATAGGCCAATAGCGTATGGGGGGCCCCACGTGAAATTTCGGGGGGGGCCTCACTTACCCTTGCCACGGCACTGTGTACAACCTTTTGCTACTGCCGGCCGCATTACTTTCATTTATTGTTACGCATTGTTACGATTGTTAGGCATCGTGCCGACTGATTTTCTTGCCTTGCGTTTGTTTTGCTTCAATATACGCCAGCACGGCCGCCAAATCTTATATTTTAAATTACATGTGGACGGCCACAAATTTCATTATCAACAAGGCTGCATGCGGCCGTGCGGCCGCAGGTTGTGCACCGTTGATTTAGATAATAGGACGTACCACTCAGTGGTGTGTTTCAAGGGAAACGAGCGAGGCACTTGCGAGCGAGGGCGAGGCACGAGCGAGGGCGAGGGCAACGAGCGAGGCGAGGGCGAGGGCAACGAGCGGGCGAGGGCGACGGCAACGAGCGAGGCACCCACCCCCAATTTTAGATCCCCTCGAGGTGTTTCTCATGTGAAATGTCCTCATATTTGGTGAAAAACTATTATTCCACTCATATACTCCAAAGCCGATCAAGGGGTAAGTACTCTACTTTCAAATGGGCCCCCAACAACAACTGTAATGCGCAGGTGCTCTGCTTCCAAAAGGCACCCCAAGAGCAACTGTAATATGTACGTACACTGCTTTCAAAGGGGTTGCCAACAGCCACTGTAATGTGTAAGTAATCTGCTTTTGAAGGGGCCCACAACAGCAACTTTAATGTGTAAGCACTCTACTTTCAAAGGGGCCCCCAACATAAACTGTAATTAAGAACTCTGCTCTCAAACGGGCCCCTAGTAGCAACTGCAAATGTGTAAGTAGTAAGTACTATGCTTTCAAAGGGTCCCCAATAGCAACTGTAAAGTGTAAGTAGCCTACTCCACTTTCAAAGGGGGCCCCGATAGCAAATATAATGTGCCTTGCTTTCAAAGAGGCCCCCACCAGAAACTGTAAAACTAGAGAAGTAGGAGACAACGCCAGCTTGGTATTGTTTAACTTTTATGTGTTGCTAGCTTTGTTTTCCTAACTTTCAGTGTTTTTAAACTTGCGTATCATGTATACCCTTTTGCATTTTCTGTTATGTCAGTCATACCGTAGTCTCAGGAACGTATCCTTGCGTGACCAGCATATCCCCTTCCTAAGCTTGATCAAAAAGTCTTATCACGGTTGGCTGAGTATGACGACTTTGTTAGAGGTCCCCTTTTCATCCTTGCCTCAGGTCCCCCCAACCCTAAGTCCACTACTGGCACCACCTTAATATATGTTACAAAGTGATTATTATGTTATTGGTCCCCAGACACGAAGTCCATAGTACAAACACACACTCTCTGCACAACTCATGTCGATAAACAAAAACAAAACATAACATTGTACAACGGCAGTGGAGCCGGCTGGATACAGACACTTTCCTAGCAGAACGTTTTGCAACGGCGTTGGAGGCAGAATCACAAGATTACAGACACATACTTAACACTATTATTCGCTAACATGTGACACTGGTACAACACTACTGCAGAGTGGGACGCCAATCCCTAAACAGGTCGAGGTCAGGTAAAGTACGAATGCGATGTGGCATGACACGCCATCCATACAAACACTGCAATATTCGGGCACACTCCGTCACAAAGTAAAATGCGGTTGTAGTGTTCAAAGAATAGGGACGAATACAAACAATCTGACTGCATCAAAGCACGCAACCATACGTTGTTAGACTTTCTGCATCTTTTGAGAAACACAGGTACACACTTTTTCTTAACAAGGCCTCAAAGGTAGGAATGTTGCATTGAACCTGCTGACTGCTACGTAACACTCGCTCCCCAGGGCAGGTTGTATAGAGCTTTGCATCCAAAATTATAGGCCACACGCAATCTCTGCATGCATGAAATCCTGAAATTACACCATACTTGTGATGCATACATGGGCGTACAAAAGGAACGAAAAAGCACATTTTTAACTGCATTTGAACATCGGGAAAAAGATTCCAGCTGGTACGCAACATAACCAACATTGGTAACCTTCGCGAATGTCTGAGATTTGTTGTGCATGCAGAACGTCGTCGATTGTTACGATCCCAGACTGCAAAAAATTTTTGAGGCCTACGCTAGAATTTTTGTTTATGTGAATTCTGTGACACCTGTTACTTATGTAGATAATATTTTGATGAATTTGATGTTCAAGTAAACTCGGTATACGTCGAATAATTTAGTTTGATGTAAAACAGATTGTCCTTATAAGGGTCTTTTGTGTTGAGGGGTGTTGGAATTGACCTTGTCTAGGACGCACCGGCAAGTTTAAGATGTACAAAGAGCAAAGAGAATTTGTTTGTTTACGTTTAAACAGATCGCGCCACGGTTGATTGAGCATGATGACGTCATAAGCTATGAGGGGGCGCTGAAAATGGGTCTTGCCTAGGGCGCTGGAATGGCTTGCGCCGGCCCTGTTTTCAATAAAACCTTGCTAGTTTTACACGGTGATCACTCATCCTACATATACCGGACAAGCATTCAGTCTTACACCAGCAACTGATTTTTCAAACTTGTGGAAGCATTGCTGCAGATTCAATCATGCTTCTTTTCACACAGTATAAAACTACGTGGCTTACCGCTATCAGCTTAGTATTTCGCTGCATTGCCTGTGGTCAACACTCGCGTGCGACAAAACGCCTACTACCGTAACTTCAAGTGAACGTTTGAAGATTTGTTGCCATGTTATTGTTATTGCAATAAGTCCAACAGTAGAACAATCCGCTCGTATGTTCCGCAACCTGCCTCTGCAGGCAAAGCAGCGGACATGAGTGAACAGCAAGCTCATCACTGCATAAGACCAGGACACTGGACAGTGAACCTTCTATTTCTCTTGTGCAGTGGCGCAGCCAGGAATTTTGTTCGTGAAGGACCAGTCACTAAAGTCGTCAGAGTTCAATCTTTGGTTATTTTGCACAAAGATTATTTTGATGTCACTGCTCAATTCCTGGTCTATTACAACAGTACATGACGTCAAATATCTTCACCAGTCGGCATCAATAAATTTTGACAAACAAATATTTGCTCCATGCGCGTCGGAAGGATTTTTTCCAGGGGTGCCAATGGGGTATTTTCCCAACATTTTTACCAAGGGGACCAAAAGTGGTGAAATTTGTTTTTTACCCCTCGAAATTGAACAAACAACCTTTTTTTGCCAATAATTTTAAAATCCAGGAGGGCCAAGGCTCCCCCTGCCACCCCTTCCGACGCCCATGATTTGCTCTAATAGTGATCATTATCATGCAATTGTTAACAGTTTTCAATGAACGCCATAAGAGTGATTGTAATTATCAAGTGAATGTGACAGCTTTCACACAAAGTCACCACGCCTGATTAGCGACTAGTAATGGTTTGCCTGCTAATGATTTTCTTAATTGGCACTCTGAAATTTTAAGAAGTGTAATATTAGCAAAGTTTGTGTGCTATGCTGATAGTAACTTGCTGTACATTTCAAACTTGAGACCCCTATATCACTACCTGGCATCAGTCGTGTCGCCACGGGGGGATTTTGGGGGCTTAGCCCCCCAAAGAAAGTTCCAAGCCCCCCAAATTTAATTATGAAGCACTATAAGTCGGCGGAATTTTTATCAATTTTCATAATGTCAAGCCCCCTGAACAAAACGTAAAGTCCCCTTATTGAAAACTTTCTGGTTCTGCCTGACATCACATAGCAACAATGCCAATCGTGCTGTGGGAAACATTGTATTGTTGCGTAACACTCCGTTGCGTACGGTGCAATGCATTGGGGGTGAACATGTCTTGTCCAAGTGGTTTCTATTTGGTTCGGCAAAACCGTATGCAAATAACCCTCTCAAACATGCCTCATCTGAATTTGAACTCCTTTACAAGAAACCTCAGCCCTTGCATTTCATTCAGGCTGCACCTCGGATCGTGTTGTTCACAATACATGGCGACTTTGCTAATCAAGTTGCATGCTTTAGTCCAGTACGTTTCAACCTTTTTCGGTTTCGTTCACCCTTGGCATCGATTGCCGCATTCCTATTCGCCCTTTTGTGAATGTACGGCTGATGTGACAATAATCATAGTATTTTACATCGAATGTTCATACTTAGGCCATGGTATATATTCTATACCAGGGTCACCAACGTGGTGCCCGCGGGCACCAGGTCGCCCGCAAGGACCAAGTAGCTCGCCCACGGGCCTGTTCTAAAAATAACATTATCATGATCGATATCTTCACATTAACGAATATCAATAATAAAATAATTGAAGGTAAATTGAGCAATTTTTTTTTTCAGAAGTGTGTATCAAACTAGCAGCCCTTCTCATCAATCGGTACACAAGAAGTAGCTCGCAGTTTCAAAAAGGTTGGTGACCCTTGCTCTATACTTTATCCACAGGATGCTTTACGCCATGCAGCAAACCGGCTACGATCTTCAAATATAGTTTGGTTTCGCGAAATGTTTCTTTCGTTTCATTCAGTGGTGTGTTTAAGGGGAGGCGAGCGAGGCACTTGCCTCGGCCCCCCCCTTTTTGGGGCCTCCCTTGAGGTGTTACGCGCATAAATTTTCCTCATTTTTGATGAAAAACTTATTATTTACTCATATAATGTACTACAAAGCATATCACAACTAAGTACTCTGCTTTCAAAGGGGCCCCTACAGAAACTGTAATGTACAGGTACTTTGTTTTCAAAGGGGCCCCAACAGCAACTGCAATTTGAAGGTAATTTGCTTTCAAAGGAGCCCCGAACAGCCACTGAAATGTGTAAGTACTCTGCTTTTAAACTTCATTGAAGAGGCCCCTAAAAAACTGTAATGTGTAAGTACTTTACTTTCAAAGGGCCCCCCTAAAGAAACTGTAAAGTGCAGCTACTTTGCTTTTAAAGGGGCACCAACAACAATTATAATGTAAAATTCCATAATTTCAAAGAGGCCCCCAACAGCAATTGTAATGTGTAAGTACCTGACTTTCAAAGGGTCCCCCAACAGCAATTGTAATGTTTAAGGACCTTGCTTTCAAAGGGTGCACTGGCAAGACACTTCAATGTGTAAGTTCCTTGCATTCAGAGTAGCCACCAATAGCAACTGTAATATGCAAGTAATATGCTTTCAAATGGGACCCAAACAGCAATTGTAATGTACAAGTACTATGCTGTCAATGTCAAAAGGGCACCTAACAGCAACTGTAATGTGTAAGTACCGTCCTTTCAAAGCATCCCCACCACCATATCCAATGAGCAAAAAAAGAAAAGCTTCAAACCAACTTCTATACCTAAAAAAGTTGTGGGTTAAAATTTCTTCCAGAAAGTTCTGAAAAGGCCCTATCAACTAAGAGAAAATCGACCTGCTTATACCAAATGATAATTTTTTATATCAAATGATGATTTTTAGAGATTGAAGTATTTGCCATATTGATAATTTTATGAAAATGCTACAGATGAACAAAAGGTAGTCTTTTTATGTCTCTGAGGCGGAACGGTTAGACAAATTTCTCATTTCTTGTGATGTTGTACCTTAGTGAACATTTCCATCAGAAAATAAGACAACATGCAATTGTTATAGCAGGGACCACACTACATCTTTTGATTTATAGGACATTTTCTTCTTAATTTACAAAGTAAGTTTGTATTACTGCTGTTGCGCTGCAAAGACTGTTAATAAGCAAGGCTATATTCATGCTTCTTATCACGTAGCAGAAATGGCAGTTTTTGAGTATTATGAATGCCCGTTTTTTCTACAGATGTTTCAGGTATTTTTGGTGGTTTGATTTAGCCCAGGACTGCACAACCTTTTCGCTATTGCCGGCCGCATTACGTTTACTTTTATGAATTACGGCCGCCAGTGAGTTCAAAATATTTTATATTTTGCATTGCTTCTGTTCTGCACTCACACGCTGAGCCTACCCTGTTTCCACACCTTTGTTTGGCCTTCTTTCTACTAAGCACTCTATACTCATGCAGCAGGTAGAGTTTTTAATAATGCACCGCCGCCATAACTTCTATAGCCTATTTTAAAGTACATAATCATGTGCACAGCCGCATCGATTTTTATCGAAGGCCACATGCGGCCGTGCGGCTGCAGGTTGTGCACCCCTGATTTAGCCTATGCTTGAAGTCAGGTTATTTGAAGCTTGAGTAGTAAATGGTTGGTAGACTTGGTAGGCGATGTTTAAGCATTTTTGCCAGCTCTTAGCCAATAGAACTTGAATCGATTTTTTAGCACATGTTTAATCAATTGTGCAGGCTACTTGCTGCAGTAGAAATGTTTTCGACAAGGTACATGATGAATTATTTTCTACTTTTGCGCATTTTTCAAACAACCAGTGTTAATGCAAGGTGGGGGCTACCTCGATTCATCCAGCCTCAAAGTTTTCCTAAACAAGTCTCTAATTGGATGCTTTTGTATGCTATGTTCTTGTAATTAAAAGGGTGAAATTTAAAACTAATTTAATGTTTTAAATCTTCTTGGTTGTTTTTTATAGTTTCATGGATTCCCACAATGACATGAATGTGAACAAATTCAGGATACCAACTACCAAGCATTTTTTCAGAGAGGGAAGGTATGAAAATTTCAAAGGGGTAGACTTTGTAGTTTATTGATGGTGAATGCAGAGAAATGGGGCGCGAAAACAAAGAAGTGGGGGCGATGCAAACTTGCTATTGCCTAACTTTTATGTGTTGCCAGCCTTGTCTTCCCAACTTTCAGTGTTTTCAAAGTTGTGTATCATGAACATCCTTTTGCATTTTCTCCTTCTGCGATTTCAGTTATGCCGTAATCTCAGGAACATGTCCTTGGGTAGCCGTATCTTAGGCAAATCAACAGTGATTATCACGGTTGGCTGAATATGATAACGACATCGGAGGGCCCCCTTTTTAGTCTTGCCTCGGGCCTCCCCAACCCTAAACCCACCACTGGTTTCATTAGCACAAGCGATATTTGAAAAGAGAAAAGAAGAGGTTTTTACTAGAAGAGTCATTCATTTGCGACTGGTGAATGGAGGGAATTTTACTGTTTGCACAAATATTCGTGCTGTTGCTTGAAAAATTGTGAGGATTTGTTTTGATGAATGACGTGTTTGTTTGTATACTGTACAGTAAATGACTCCGCAGTTTGGAATGAGTCTTAAACTGCTTGTAGCAAAACATGCATTGAACAGACATCTCGTAGCTCAATCCTGTACTTCTGGAAAGAAAAAGCCCACACTTGATATCATCATCATCCCAATTTCGACTTTTAATTATTGAAGAGAACTTTTTCTCGACGATAATCTTCCTTCTTCAACCTGGGTTGCGAAGCTGACGTGTCCTGATCGATTTCATCTACACATTCACATTAACTTTCATCAAAACGAGTTTTTGTACGTATTTCGTAAAAATTCTGTAGGTATTGTCTGAGATATAATCGCATATTAGATGTTGGAGTCAATATCAAACTGATAACAAACAAATATCACAAATAAACTTCTGTATTTCGATTGGCTATGGCCTGCACTTCCACTGATATGCTACTCTGATGAGCGTTGATGTGCTTGATTTTTACTCGAGATTGAGAATGAAACTTCCGAAAATACTGCGATTCTAGCAGATAACGTTTGTACAGGACGCTCATGCAGAACACAGCAGAGATTCAACCACGCGAATGAACAAAACATGGCATGTCTCTGTAAAATATATCCCCATTACGTGGTAGGCACAGTTAATTGCACCATAGTACGGTTTTTCTGAAGTGATAAGTTGCTGAAGACGCAAAGCTAGAACGATTGAAGTTTGCCATTTTATTCACGATTGCTGATATATTTTAGTTAAAAAAAAACAACAGGACAAATGCATGTTGCCAGAGGATAATAAAAATTAGGAACAAGAATTTAAGTGACACTTCATTCACCCTTGCAAAAATTTCATTCACCCTGGGGTGAACCATTCACACGGTTAAAAAGCACCGCTGAGAGAGAGAAGACGACAGATTTACTATCGCTATTGAGTTGACTGTTCCTTCCGTTTATTTTCGAACAGTTGAAATTGATACAAAGCACCAGCAAAAAATCTGTTTGTATCGTGGGTGGGTGGGCATGGCCTCTTCAGCCTCATTCTGGCTGCGCTACTGGCAGTGTGGGTGTCATATCGGCAAATAAACTGCCATTGCAAGAACGAAATCAATTGATAGGAATTCGCTGCTGAATTCAGTTTTTTCTAGAAAGTTTTGTTTCCTTTCAGGGAGGGAAAATGTGCGTTTTGCCCTCCGCCCATGCTTCTGACAATGTTCTTTCACAACCTAGCGTACTTTTTTCAGTTGGGTTATTAAGAACCAAGTTTCAAGTACCAAATTTTCTATTGTCAAGTCTGTGACAGCATGGTAGAGGAAAACATAATGTACCAACAGCCACATAAAATTTGTAGGAGAACGTGTGTCGCATAAAAGTTAGGGAATCTTGGACAAAAGTTCCTTTGCTCACCCCAACAATTGCCTGCTCCTAAACCTATGGTTCAGTCTTTCATTCAGTTATCGGCCGCATTCTTACTTGCTCATATCGTACCAACAAAAGGTGTCTCTTTTGGTATGTTGGAACAGGATCCGCACGCATAGCTGTTTGAGAAAATCGATTTCTTCGAGATCGAATGTTTAATTCCAATAAATTGATGTAAACCAGGAATATCCAAATTTTTTTGTTAGAGGGCAACATAAGCTATTACACACAACGGCTACAGGGCTGGATATCAACGTAATGTGATTGTTTCAGGTATGTTACATTCTACCAAATCAATAAATTATTCGTGAATATATTATTTTTTTATTATTGTCAAAATTTCTACGCAGCCAGACGAAATGGCTTCGCAGGCTGGATTTGGCCCGAGGGCCGTACTTGGAGACCCCTGAGGTAAACTGTGCAGACGTAAGCACACTGCATGCGCATATTAAGGAGCATAAACAATTGTGGCGTAAACATTTGCACCAAGCAAGCAAGAAATAATTAATTAACAGCTATAGAATACACTATAAACCAGTGTTTTCTCCCTCTGAGTAAGCCGCTTTCACTGAACTCGATGTCTGTCCACAAGATCAAGAGACTCCCTGCTACATCTTTAAATGTGAAAAATGACTGCCTTCGGCAAGCGTCAAATCGCTGGCAAAATAGAGTGAAACACGGTTCCTAGATACGCGTAATGGAATTGCGAAGAAAAGAGAACAAAAACACGAGACAAACGTCAAACTTAACCCGATTGCACTTGAGGAAATTCATGAATTATTTGTATATTGGGCTGTGGCGGATACATCTCGCCAACCTCACTTTGTTATTGCACCTGACTGCCAAGCATTCAATTTTGAAGATTTATTGCGCAAAAGAACTGGTGATGGCCTCCGAAGAAGGGAGTAAATTTTGAATCAAATAAAACAATACGGTCCATAAATTTAACGTTTTCACTCTACAAGTGGATGAAAAGTTTGAAGCCAGACAGTTTTTGTTGATCATACAAAGTTGTTACATCCACACGTAATGGCGTGCAGAGGGGGCGGCGAACGGGGCGACGGCCCAGGGCATCCAAGGCAGGGGGCATCCAAAGAGCAAAATCACAAAAATTAAAATTCTGTATCTAGATGATTTTCCTATTGTATGGTTGCTAACACATGCTGCATAGATGTAACTTTTGGAAACTTGATTTCTTGTCAACAGTAATTTATGCGTATTCAAATGCCAGTAATTCTCACATTCTTCAATACCAGGGACCTGTACTCTAGGTGCGCGGCGCACACGCAATCAAATTGGTAGTGCCCTGACCGTTTTCCAGATCGTGTGATCAAGTGAAAATCACAAAAAAGCATTGAAAGATAATTATGGGCGTTTAATTGATTTTCTGATCCAAATTTCAAAACCTACCTATTTCACCGTGCTTGATTTAGCTGTGTTTTTAATGCATCACTAGTTTCTCGTTTCGTTTTTTGATTGGGGCAACCCTGGGTGTGTACTAATACAGCCGCACATGTGTGCTTGCAATATGTGCTTGTTTCGAGCTTCGTCATTAATTGGCAGCAGGGACGCCGGAACAGCGGTAGGCCAGGGGGGAAATAAATAAGTTGAGGGCAATGGAAACTTAAATAAAACAACAAAAAATAGTTACCAATTATGCTTGCTTCCGTTAAACAACAATATTGGCCTAAAAATAATACAAGAAACTATAGAAAATTTGTTTCAAATCGATCTAGATATAGCATGAAATTATCTATGATTCTGTGGTGAAAAAGACACCTACGCCCTGTTACTCCCCTTATGAAAGGTCAGGGGGCAATGCCCCCAATCTCCTGCGTCCCTGCTTGCCGCTATCAGCAGTCACTGTCTCCCTGCATTATCTGCCAAGATGTCTGCGTTCAAACGGCACATCACATGCGGCAAAACGCCTACTATCGTAACTTGAAGTGATCATTAGAAGATTTGTTGCCATGCTATTGTTACACAATAAAGACCAACAGTAGAACAATCCGCTCGCAAGTTTCGCAACCTGCCTCTGCAGACAAATGAGCGACCTCCAAGCTCACCACTGCGTGACACCAGAACAGTGAACCTGGTTCTTGTGCAGTGTGAGTGTCATACTGGCAAATAAACTGTCATTGCAATAATTAACTCAATTAAACAGGATTGAGCTGTTGATGTCAGGTTTTCTATAAAATTTTGATAAAAAAAAGATTCTTAGTTACAAGTTCTAAGGGGGGGAAATGTTTGTTCTCCCTCTGCGGCGCCCATGGTTGTGACGTACTGTACCACGAGTTAAAATTTGTTTGTTTGAGTTCAGTGTAAAAGAGCACTATAATAGTCATTCTCTTCGCATTTACATGTTCAGCAACAATGCTGACCTCAAAAATAATAACAGAAATTGCAGAAAACCATTCTGGATTTGGTTTGCGCGAACAGCTGCAATAAATTCGTTTCAAGTCGATCTTGATAAATCATGAAATTACTTATGATACTGTTATATAATGGCACGTGTGCCCCGTTGCTCCCCCTTTGAAAAGGCAGGGGGAGGTGCTCCGTCATTCACCCCTGCTCCGGCGTCCCTGATTGGCAGTCCAGGCGGATTGATCATAACGGCTCACACAAGCCCGTATCGGTTCTGTTCGCCCAGTCGTTGTACATATCACAGCAACATAATAAAAAACCCAAGTTTTCTTGAATACTTTATGCGCATTCTCAATTCTTGTGTGGCTTAGCAAGTTTCAAACTGTCAACCCTAGATATCCGCCATCCCAGCTGCATGCCTACTCTGCTCGACTGCTATTCGACGAGACATTCGTGAATCCTGATGTTTTTGCAGTTGTGAAATGCCCTGCGGTCATAGTGGTAAGTGTGTTTTACTCCACAATTTTAATGCGCAGCCTTATGTTTTTGGCAGAAAGGCACCCAAGAATTTTGTTTCGGGAGGGGCCAGTCAATTCGGCCTCATTCTAGCTGCGCCACTGATTTTGCAATTGTGAACTGCGCTGATGTGCCACTGAGTGTGGTCTACTCCCTTGTTTTAACGCGTTGCAGGATATTTTTGCAGTTATTATAACTGCACTGTTTTAGCGTTGAGTGCTCTATTTTGCTCTGGTCTCCTAACTTGGAGCGCTGATAATTTACGTTCATTACAGTGACAAATTGTAAAAAAATATATTGTGACATCACAAATGGCATATATCCAGTAGCAATGTCCACCATACGCCACTGCTTAATACTAGAATTTGGTAGGGGGCATACAATCAAGCAAGTCGCCCCGGGCGTCACCAGACCTCTGCACGCCACTGTCCACATGCACCGTTTCTTTTTGTAAACAACAACGCAAACTCTAGGACGCAACAGGTGTATGAGCCGTATGAAATTCCTCAACAATGGAATTAAAAAAAACTGGTGAACAAACAGAACATCAATATTTAGCTTCAGCACATATCAGTTCACAAACATTATTTCAGAGGTGATCAACCTGTTCGCTATTGCCGGCCGCATTATGTCTATTTTGACGAATCAGGGCCGCCGCTGAGTTCAAGCTATTTGTTTGCATTGTTTTTGTTATGCTTCCATGCACTGAGCATAACCTACTTCCAGCAAACGTCTTCTTGGCTGTTTTTCTCCTCATACAGTTGACAAAAGGTTTTTATCAATTCACTGCCGTTATAACTTTATTTTAAATTACATGTGTATACGGTCGTATAAACGTTTATGGAAGGCCGCATACTGCCGCAGCTTGTGCACCCTTGCATTATTTGCTCATAATCCGAATTAAACTGGATAAACATCACTTGAAAGACCAGAACGATTCGGGTTCCCGTTTAAACACAACCATGGGCATAGGAAGGGGAGCCTTGGCCTCCCCTGGATTTTAAAATTTCATATTTTTCTATTACATTTTTAGCAAAAAAAGGTCGTTTTCCGAGTTTCGAGAAGGAAAAATGAAATGTCACCACTTTTGGCTCCCCTGAAAATATCTTTAAGGCTACCTATGGAAAAATCCACTATTGCCCCCCTGGAAAAAGTACTTCAGACGCCCGTGTACACAACCATTGTTTTACTCAATACCCATGTACAGTAGCTACTAGTGTCCTGGAGGGGAGGTAGTGCGGGAACCCGCAAAGCTAGCGTGAGGGTCAGTGGCGCAGGCAGCAATTTTGTTTTGGAGAGGCCAGTCGCCCGACTTTCGTGCGACTGTTCCTTCCGAATATTTCGAACAGTTGAAATTACTATAAAGCACCAGCGAAAAATGTTAGTAAAGTTTGTTTCGGGGGGGAGGAGGACATGCAACAGTACTGGTGTGGGTGCTGGGCGGGCGCAGGTTGAATTTGGGAGGTGCAGGATAAGAAATGATAAATTATGCGTCATTCTCCAGTGGTGGCGAGACCACAGATTGGAGTTTCCAGCGCAAGAAATACGTTTTCCGTGATGGCAACTAGAGCTGCTAGTGAACAAGTGTTTATTATGGTTGGGTGTGTCGTGAATAGCAGAAGAGCAAAGAGTGCGTCAGTGAACGACTTACTGTTTTTCAACCCTTTAAAGGCGCCAAACAATGGCGTGCAGAGAGGAGGGGCGAAAGGGGCAACGGCCCCGGGCATCCAAAAAGTGAAATTAAAAAAATAAAAATGCTGTAACTTAATGATTTTTCATATTGTAAGGCTACTAATCTGACACATGCTGCATGGATTTTATTTTTCGAAACTTGTTTTTTGGTTAGCACTACTATTTACGTATTCAAATGCTAGTAATTCTCACATTCTTCATTTCCAGAGACCAATACTCTAAGTGCGCCGCGCGCACACCCAATCAAACTGATAGTGGCATGACTTTTTCCAGATCGTACGATCAAGAGAAACTCACAAACAAATATTGAATGGTAATTATGGTCGTTTAATTCATTTTCTGAGCCAAATTTCAAAATTCTCCTATTTCAGCTGGCTTGATTTAGCTTACTTTTTGATCCATCACTAGTTTCACGTTTCGTTTTTTGATGTGGCAGCTCTGGCTGCACGCTAACACAGCCGCACACGTGCCTTACAATATGTGCATCATATGAAGTTTCGTCAGTCAGTGGCGTAATGAAGGGGAAAGGGGGGACATCTGCCCCCAGGCGCAGCACTTTGGGGGCGCCAATTTGAGGTCGGAATGTTACGTACTAATTACGAAATGTCAGCGGATGCTAATAATTACAATTTACAAAATATCGAATGTCATTGCGAAATCTCATCAAGATCACCGAGGTTCGCAAAGCGAGCAATTATGAACCTTTGTGACGTTTCAAGGCGGAGTTTCTGTCTCCAGCAATAGGCGCCAGCTTGTGGTTTGCCTCACGGTTGCGTCATAATGCTTTCAGATAGCCAGGGTTGCGAATTTCCGACTTCCCTATCATTTTATATAGTTGCGTCACAATGGGACGGGAATCCAGCATTCACAGTGCGTGCAGAGTGTTTCGTTCTGAGCATGCTTTTAGAGCAACGATAAAACTTACACAGTGTTGTTAATAGGGATGTGCAGAGGGGGGATGAACGAGGCGACGCCCCCGGACATCCAAGGCAGTGGGTCATCCAAAAAGTAAAATTGCAAGAAGTGCATTTGTCAAAATCTTGTAACTAGACCGGGGATGCAAAATTTTCTGTGAGTGTTAGTAGCGCGCAGCAATTTGTAATAGTGCGCACCCATAAGCTTTGCCATACAGCAGTCATATGCATGAAGTATGAGAGGTGAAAAAAACGTTCGCGCCCTCCAAGTTTTTGGTCGCGCGACTCGAGTGCGCGACCGCATTTTTGCGCCCCTGAACTAGACGCTTCTTATTGGCTACGAAAGCGTGCTTCTTATTGGCTACGAAAGCGTTTCTTATTGGCTACGAAAGCGTGCTTGGCTACGAAAGCGTGCTAATGAATCTGATGGGAACTTTCCTGAGGGAGCATGCAAATGTATGTTAAGTGACCTGAGAGAGAGATGAAGCACTGCCATCACTACCTTCATCTGTTTTTACTGAACAAAATATCCTGAGCAATTTGTTTATAGTTCAGAAAAATATAAAGGGCGGCAATGCACCAAATTCCATGGTTGCACTACTTTTTTCAGATACTGTTTCTAAGAGAAACAATAGACAACTCTATCTCCTAACATGCCGTCCGTAAGTGGTATCTTCTTTTGGTGAGCCTATCTCAGTGGTTTTCAACCTGGGTGTCGTTTGCCATTTTTCCAGGGTCGCGAGAGCTTTTGATAAAAATATTCATAATTACGTCTAGATTTTATATTTCGCATATGGAACCACTTTTTGTCGTAGCCAAAATAATAGGATCATTTGGCAAAAATGATAGCCTACTTTTTCATTCAAAATTGTTTGACGTGTGATTATGACCATTGCAAAGTTTTGAGTGTGATTATGACCATTACAGTACTGTTGCGTTTGGCAACGCACGAATAACTTTGTGACGTAAATTTGTGCTGTGTTTGTAAATTAAACATCTAAATGCGGTAGCTAACTTGGGTGTTATTCTAGTTTTCAATGAGTGGAGTGATTTGTTACGGCACGAGTCTCTCTCACTGATGCTGCCATATGCATGGATTTAATAAATGAGTCTTTGTTCAACATAGTGATATCGTACATTAATTTTTAGTTATTGTGATTTTCTAATGTGCAAACAAAACTGCATTACATATGCCTGACTGGAAATTTTTGGGAAGGGGATCGTAAGGTTCAACTGGGTTGCAAAATGGGTTGCTACATGAAAAAGGTTGAAACCACTGGCCTGTCTGATACGTGCTTGCATGAATAAATACAATATCTAAATCCACAATGCATAGCTTACTTACCCGTGAGTGCAAGCAATTTGATTATAAACAGATGTCTTAAGCCCACAGAGTAAAACAAATTATTGAAAACCTAACACATTAAAAACAAAAAATACTCTTTGAGTTCATTTTAATTCAATTTTTCAAAACTTGTTTATTTGTCAAAACTAGTTTACTTATTTCAAACGGCTCTATTTTTCACATTCCTCGATACAGTACTAGAATTTGGTGGGGGCATACAATCAAGCAGTTGCTCCGGGAATCACCAGACCTATCTGCATACCCCTGGTTGTTACGACTACAGAGCTGATGTTTACGAATAGTTTTGAGCTTTTATGGTTTGACGAACTTCATGTGGAAATGGATTTGGCGTGATTCTGAAAGCAGTTATGATGATTTTTGTTTGTGCGATATTTAACTAAATGCTAAATACTTTTGCAAAATTCTAACTGCAGCTGTGTAACAACGTTCAGTATATAAGTTATTGTGAGCTTTGCTGCTACATGTGCTTTATATCACTTTGGCCTAGAAACTGAGCATTTCCATGGACATGATTGTGAAAATTCAGGTCACACAATTGCTAACCTGGAACTTCGTACGGAGCGTCATTGACCTTAAATATTTCTTAGGTTAGTGGATGTGACACATTTAATTTGTAGCGGTTTTTGGAAGGAACAATCAACAAATTTACAGTAAAGGCAAAAAACTTTATATTTGAAGTTAGATAATTACAGGTAAAGCATTAAATCGCCTATTTTTTTTTGTTTTCTGTCAACTTTTCAGGGTGTTATATCCAAGAAAATGGTTCGGGATTTTGCGATTTTGTATTTGTATAACAGTTTTGTATTAAATCATTTGCCTTCAGTTTTTCATAAGCATTCTTCTGTCCATTCTTCTCCTTTATGTATTCCTGACTCGTGAGTCTCCTGCAGTCAGTCCTTTATGATGTTTTATTACTCAAAATTCTGCGAGTACATGCTCCAGAAACCCCCTAGTCCTTACAGCTCGCATCAGCGGTGATTGTAACCAGACCTGACCAGGGAGGGAGTGGAACAAGCGGGTGCGCTGGATTCGGCACCTTCACAAGCCTCTGAGAAACCCGTGCTTTAGAAACCAAGGCGCAACACTGACCAAATTTATCCTGTGTTATCAAAAAATTTTTGTGCCCAAAAAATTTGTCATTAAAATTCATGTATATTTATACAGATGATCAGGAAACCTTTTGGTTAATTTTTGCATTTTATTTCACTGGTTGCTACAATTCGAGAATGTAATAAGCGATTTGGAGTGTCGTAACAAAACAGTTTAAATGTTCAATCGTGACCAAAATTTCAGAGGGAACAGCTTCACGCGAGACGATTAGATTCTTAATTCTACGGTAGTTAATGATTTCCAAGATTCAAAAGTTCCTGACGTCAGTTATGTGACGTCACAATCACAGGAAGTTTTCAGACGGGCCTAGAAACAATTATATGCAGGCGATTGCATTGCCTGAGTGAGCTTTCGAGGCCCCTTTATTCCCAGCTCATTCTTCGCATCTACTGTATGTTGCCATGGACGGGCTGGGTGGGGGTGGGGGCGCCAAAACTGAGTTTGTCCCCGGGCGCGGGAAACCCTAGGTACGCCACTGTCGTCATTAGTTGGCAGTTCAGGCGAATTCATCAAAGCGGCTGACACAAGCCCGTATCTGTTCTTCCCATAGTAGTTGCACATATAACAGCCACATAATAAAAAGGAAAGTTTTCTTGCGTACTTCAGGTGCATTCTGAATTCTTGTGTAGTTCAGCAAGCTTTAAGTCACTCCTGGCATAGGCGTAGCCAGGGGATGCCCTCCCAAATTTTTAGAATATATAGTGATTTTGTGCTTTGAGAGGCGGTATCCCACACAAAATACTGTTGCTCGCCTAAGATGAAATATTTTTCCCCCACATTTTTGGCGCCCCCAAAAACGAAAAGCTGAGTGGAATCGGAGTTATTTTTAACATTTTTTGAATAACTTACAGCATTCAATTTCGACGTTAAGCAGGAGTCGGCATGCAAAACTTACAAATGTTTCCGAGTCGGAGTATTTTCAGCGAAAGCAGGAGTGGAGCTAAAAATTTTAGACTCCGTACACGACTGGTGTCCGTCATCACAGCCGCACACCTTCTCAACTCGACTGCCATTCGCACAGCCTGATGTTTTTGCTGTTGTGAACTGCCCTGTCGTAGCTTTGAGTGTGCTTTCAGTGTATATGGATCGGTTGATTGTAAACAAATTTAAGGTGAACAATCAGCTAAACTGAAATTTATCCTGTTCACGAACAAAAATTTTAAAGAGTTTTTTGATATAAAAATTTACGTTCACAGTTTCGAAAGCGTTTCAACTTGAAAAACAGTGTATATTACTATTCCAATGAAAATTTGGCGCCGAAAGAGCGCTGTAAAAAGCTTTGGACTAAATTGCTAAAACGACTAAATATATTGGTGCAATGTGCAAGTTAAAGGATTTCGTGAGTTTTGCACATGTTACATACCATGTGTACAGTAACTCAGCAGTGCGGCATCAGTGTCTGAGGAAGAGTTGCTTCTTTACCGCAGTTGCAGTCAATATCGGAAGTTTAAACAATTTCAGTTGTGCGGCATCTACAGTCAAAACCAGTGTAAAACACAGCACGGTCTTGAGGTAGCTGACTAATGCGCTGCTTTGAAAGGTATTAGATATGGTCTGTGGTGTACGGTCACCTCCACTAATTTTCAAGAGGGGTCCGAGACACAGGGGAGCACCATTGTTTTATTGCATTTTTAAAATTTTTTCGTTATAACGTACATCATCCTCAAAATTTTGCTGAGTGCCTGACCTTGGCGATTAGCTTTTTTTTTTAAATTTCAACCTCGCGGCGCTTCACCGTGAGTCGTCTTTCACTGATAACTAGGGCAAGTTTTTGCAACTTTTTTTTTACACCTTCCAACAGCTTCCTAAATACTCAAAATACATGCAGTTCAATGTTTTGAGCTGTTTCCAGGGTTGTTATATTGCAACTTTCTGCAACATTTTCGATTTTTGCGTGCAACTTTTTACTGGAATTTTTTTCAAGTGTTGCGCAAAATGTAAAAGTGTAATTAAAAAAAATACAAAACTATTTCAGTTTAGTTCTATTCTCTTTGATTGCATGAAAAAGGGCTATATGACGGATTAGCTGCGTCTCATTGGTTTGCAAGCTAGAAGTTTTACAACCCCAGCCAAGTACGA
>Ga0210059_1006609_pt1 | contig 18553 bp, 9 predicted proteins | sample Ectturendosymbi2_FD_188042 | JGI IMG/M metagenome (GOLD analysis project Ga0210059, IMG submission 188042) | Ecteinascidia turbinata endosymbiont from Florida, USA - Sample 2 (SPAdes) (version 2) | ecosystem: Host-associated > Tunicates > Ascidians > Unclassified | place: Key West, Florida... | reverse complement strand
AAACTGATATTCACAACTGTTCCAAATTTCCGTTTTTGCTGACACACTTAGAATTTTCGCAACACCGCATGTCGGTTAGAAAACGCAGAAAGGCCGTAAAGCCTATAGCAGTAGGCTACGTCAAAGTGACTGATCAGCCATGACGCATTAGTTGCTCTCTGTATAAAACTCTTATGAGCAAAACTTTTCCTCAAGAGTGTTCCGAGGCATTTCTGAACTTAAAAAGTCTGCATTGCACAGGACAAAAAATATTCACCAGCGTGCTTTAACAGAGTGCTTTGAAAAGCACTTCGAAAAAAGTCATGGTTTCATTTGGCTTCTCAAAAAAGAAACTTTTTGGCACTCTCCCACCTCTTTTGAATAAGCCTATAGGTTTCATAACAAAACTGTTGGAAAAACAGTTCAAAGATAGTCCTCAGCAAAGTACTCCCAGCCTCTCGCTGCAGAGATTACGCGCTGCGGTTTCACTGGTGCATGCACATTTTTTATTGAATTCAGTAGAAATTTTAAACGGGGTAGAGGGCAAATTGTTGTGTCTATCTCGCAAATGACATAACAACAAAGAAAGCTTAGCCACTGACCTCTTTGAACGGCTAAATTTTGAACAATCATTTTCTAAAATCGTTTTTAAAAAACTCCTTTCAAAACTTCATAAAAAATAACCTATGCAAAGTCTCGAGACGAAGAGCTCGAGACCAAGACCGAAATCCTTGGAGACGAGACCTGAGACCGAGACTTCATAAAACGGGTCTCGATACGCCATTGACTGCCATTGACACGACAGACTTGAAACCCTTCAATTAGGCTGCCAGGTCGACACCGATTCAACAACAAACTGACCGGTTTATGCCAAACGCGTCATGCGGGGTGGATGAATAGTCACTACCTAACAATTGAATAAGTACAGTAGTAAATCGTAACATCAGGATGTGGTTATGTTACATGTTCTCTTTATGAACTAGGTAGTTTTTTTTTTGAAAAAATATTTCTTATCTTGCAACCACCTAGTAACTTGACCAGGTCGTGTAGGAAACTTTGCCAGACTCAAGTGTAGGGTATATCCTAGTCCATACATCTGCTAAGCAATAATATAAGAGTCTTTAAATTTTCCACAGGTATTTCAGTAAAGAAACTTCACCCCAGCAATATTTTTATCTGGTTTATCTATCAAACTTGCTGATTATAATTTTAATCATTGTTTTTTTAGCAAACGTACAGTACAATAATTATTTGTTTTTCTTTGACTCATGCTAAACTATTTATCATTAATAAGCGCTTGACTACAAATGAATACAAATTATCATTTCCTTATAAGTAAAAGACTTTGGACAAGAAAGCAAAGCTTCTATTTCAACTACATGTTGCAATCAAATGTCTGAAGATGTGACTAACTTCAAGAAAAATGCCATGTAGCTTTAAATAACAATGTCTCATGTAAATAAGTGCACACAGTGACATCACAGCAGTGATAAAGCCCTCATAATATGCTTTTAAAATACATCAGCAGCTATTGATGCCTTGCTGTAACAGTATCCTGGCAGCTGGCATCTGTTCTACAAAAATGTAAACGAAAACATTATTAACCGAGGGTTTAGCTTTAGTAGTTGATCACTGACTATTGTATAACTATACTTTGCATACTCATAGATCCATACTGAACACTTGACAGCCATCACCAATTCAAGTGATTTTTCTTCCACTAATTTCTTGATTGTACTTGGCCAAAATAAGTTTCTATTTGCCTTTTCTCAAACATTCTGATGAGATTCATGTTTGTGGTTACTCCCAAGAGGAATGTGCTTTCAAAGGCAAATTGCAACTAATTTGTTTCTGCCATATATTTCAAGCAGGAACAATTATGAATGCAATGCATGAAAAAGTGTAAAAATGAGAGTTTGATTAAATATATTTTTTCAAATGAAAAGCACTTTTATTCTGTGCAAGCCTCAATGAAGAGAATAAATAAAATGTTGTTTGGTCATTGTACTGTTGCAACCTCTCCGGTGGTGTAGCGTTGATTGTGTGATTCACCACCAGGGCTGCAGAAAGTGTGGGAAACGGGAAGGAGCTTCCCGGGAAATCGTACTTGATCGCTGGAAAGTAATCAGCTCCACGTCAAGTAAAATCAAATAATACACCAATAATTGCAAGAAAGCCACAAAACAGACTGTATGAATTTCCTCACTCAGTCACGGTGGTCCAACACCTGGCCTTGTGACACAACAGTTTCCCCTAACTAACAATGGTGGCATCATGCAGCCGCTGGGCATTTTTGAAGCTTAGAAATTCAGGCTTTTTTGACGAACTTGGATTTTTTTGAAAATAAAAAATACCAAATATGGCTTTTTCTTTATTTTTATCTACCTGAAAGGCTTGGCTCTGGCAAAACATTGTCTGAGCTGCATATTCATTACCAGTCTCTTCCGACGTAAGATGCAAAGATTTTACTGTTACTCTAGAAATTTTCAATGCATTAAATAAGAAACAAATGCACCACAGTGTATTTACGGGGAAAGAAAATGTTTCTAAAAATTGGAATTGCATTTTATCGATGTTTCTGAGGAGATTTAAACTCTGTTGTTGTTTGGTTATGCATGTTTTATGTGTAGCCTATATGTCTTAGGACTGCTATCTGGTTTATTTTAGCTTTTTTGAGACAAGGTCTGGCTGTTTTTGGTGAACCTGATGGCATGTTGTAGACTCGTAATGGCGACGGAAAGCTGTTAGTTTTAACATTGCTGCTATGATGACACATGTAGTCAGAGTACATCGAACTGGGTTACCAATCGAAATGGTATTGCTTTCCGAATGCCATTCCGGAATGTAGTGCCATTCAAAAATGCTCAACTCGCGCCCTAACGAACGTCCACTAACAAGCTCATCTCCAGTGACTGTGCACTCGTGCCTAAACAAATGCATACATTGAATTCTCACTCAACAGACACTTTTAACACCGTCTGAACATCGTTCTACAGATCGCATCAGTTCAACCAATTTCGTCACCACCGAACTGGCCGCAGCAATCATCATTTGGTAGAAGATGCCACAATCATTTCAATTGCTACCCACCACTAGCAAATTAAAACCAATTTTCTGAAAGTCGCAAAAAAACAAAGGGGGCGATAGGGGGGCGAAACAACACAAAGGGGGCAAAAATGCTCAACCACTAATCGAACATTGCGTTAACTTCAATTGCCTACTATTATGACTTGTTAGTTTCTTGCAAATTTAATTTACTGTGATAATCGTTGCATGTTGCTGCTAAAGCAATTTATCCGTTGAATTTTTACTCTGGATCATCTGTGTGCTCGGCTACAGCGTCGATTATTTCAGGGCTGCGGAAAGTCGGAAAAATGACACAGCTCCCGCTCCGGCTCTTTTTTCATGAACATGGCTCCAGCTCCGGAGCTCTTGGTTTTCATGAGTGTGGCTCCGGCTCCTGAGGTCTCTCTTTCATGGCTCCAGCTCCGGCCTCTTGTCGTTTTCACACATCAATATTTTGATTGTCTTGGTGTGCTTCAAGTTGAATGGAAAACGAATTAAATCAAGTACACAAAACTAAGTGAATATACGAAACTTTTTGAGTAATTTAATCTGGTAGTTTTTTACAAGCAGCGCTCTTACCATGAAGAAACCAGCGATGAAACAACAATCACAGGTTCAAACGATTCAGAGAATAATTACTAGCAGAAACGTTACTCAAGATAACGCTAGTACAAACAATTTCAGGAAGGGCGGTCGCCGGTTTTGCCGTCAATGCCTGAGGACCGTTTGTTATTTCTTACAACCAGAATCAAGAAAATGGCTGTTTGGAAAACTACATTTGTGTCCGAGCAATTAAATACAGACCAGTCCCAACTGACTAAGTGATTTGCACTCGTTGCATGCTTTGCCTGTTGCAGTCTTGATGATTGCAGCTAACAGCGCTGCCTGGACACACCATGTGAAGAGCGCAAAACAGTCGACTCTCATGTGTTCTTTCAAACACGCACACATCTGTATTAACACAAATGCGAAGATGTGTTTGAAAGCCCTTTGTTCAAAGAAATAGTATGACTTCTAGCAAGAAAATCACATCTGACTTTTTTTAAATCACTGAAAACGTCTGATTTCTTGTCTTTTGCACTCATAATAAGCAGTGATGAGTTGCAACAGTAAAGCACAATTTGACACGCAAAGCTTAGGAGAAAATAAGACTCATGTTTACAGTGCTGAAAACATACATTTTTTCCACAGAAGAAAACTTCGAGAAAAGTCCACATTTGTTTACATTGATTTTATACCCTCCTGATACTGTGCTGCTATGCCAAACAATGCTAGTTCGTTACCAAATATTTTTAACTTTCATGTTATGCTACTGCTTGTAAAAGTAGTGTTTCCTAATGAACTTTGTCAGTAATCTAGTAAACTTTGCTAGTAAACCTCATGGTTTCTAATAAAAATTCCTACTTTACAATGGCATGCCGTGCATTTCACACTTAAATCTGCAATGGTATCAAATCTTAATCATACTCCATGCTAATACAATGACTACACAGCCTCAAAAGCTTTGGATATTTTATTATATACGTATTCATTATGGCTCAGTTCTTTTTTGATCGCTATACTACAGACCCATTTTGATAATTCTGACTAGAAAGTAAGATGTTGTGGTAGTTACCGTGTTACTTACGTCTACAATCGTGGTTCTCAACCATTTCACTGAAGGAGCCAAATCCAGACATGCGATTTTGTTAGAGAGCCGCACTAAAAAATTTTTACCACAAGTCTATTGACACGTTTTGCTTCATTGCACTAACGAAGTCTGTTGCACAAAATATTAGAGGTGTTACTGTAAGACACTGCCTATCGCGAGGAATCCTTTCCCAGCAAAGAATGAGATACTAACTAAGCTCTTACAGGGTATATATTTCGCCTACGAAGTAGGCATCATCAGCTCTTATTCAAATAGAATCTGTCACAGAAAGAAAGCTAAAAGCCGCAGAAGGAATGCTTGGGAGCTACCTGAGGCTCTTCGAACAGTGTTTGAGAACCATCATTCAACAAGTAATACCACGCCTGGCAGCTACGATATCACAGCCTTAACAATGTTACAGCGTTAGCGATGTCACAGCCTTACCAAAGAATCATCGATGGCTTGCAGATCCATTGTTGCAGTCAGGTGTCATAACTCGTAGCAGTCGCTTTTAGTGTGCTATAAAGAGCACACGTATGTCTATTTGGAAAAAACGTTAGTATCTAGGAAGGAACCCGGAGACGGAGCTACCTCCCAAATGGCCATACCTCCGGCTCCGATCCTAAATTTTAAACTGAGCTCCGGCTCTTTCTAATTTTTAATTTGAGCTCCGGCTCCAGGCAAAATGCGCAGCTCCGACGTTTCGGATCCGTAGCCCTGGATTATTTTCACAAGAATTTTGAACGTAACAGCGTCGTAATGCAGTTCCTTAGTTCAGATTTTCAGTGGATTAGTTCAGTTGTTTAATACTTTCTTTAAATAAAATTATTTAAAAATACTACTTCGTGTTTGCTTTATCAGGCGTGGGGGGCGAAAATGACGTGTTGAGAATGAAAAGGGGGCGATGAAATAAAGAAGTTTGAGAAACACTGTTCTAAACGTAAAGAAAAGAATGGCCGCATAGGCTCACCTGGCTATGCCTATGAATAAAACCTCATTTTTTGTGTAATAGATTTCGTTCTGCAATAATAAAACAAAATGTGTGAATTGACTTGCGTTAAAATTGTTTTGGTGTGACTCTCTCACAAAATCGTAGATCTGGATTTGGCTCCCTTCAGTGAACAGGTTCAGGTTGAGAACCACAATTTTATACTGTGCAGGACCCGCAGGCATGCTGTGATTATGCGACTTGAGAGTAGGAATTGCTTGACCCTGCTGTGCGAGTTATGTACAATCGTGCCGTAACACATGCATTAGAGATTATATTATTAAAATTTATTATCCATAAAATATATTTAGTTTGGTGTCTAGAAGTCTCTCAATGGTCTACAAACTACGATTTGCTTGGTCGTTAAAATCGTGTTACGGTTTTCCAAATGCTGGCGATTGTTGCGATACTTCATGATGTAAGCCAGGGGTCAGGAACCTTTTGGCTACGGGAACCATGAAACCTATATATTTTTAATTGTATTTCCGTGAGAGCCATATAATATTTTTCAACACTTAATGCAACTAACTTCCTTAGTAACGTGTGCATTTTTAAGCAAAATCAACAATTTTAAACAATCATGGCAAATGTCTGAATTTTCTTTTTAATAACATGCTTCTATCTGTTAATGCAACTTCTGGTGCTGCAAGGTGTTGCTGATGGCTTTGTAGTTTAGTAGTAGATGGAAAATTACATAAAAATTTCAATCGTAACAATCATGTTAAAAAAATATCAAGCGAGCCAGATGCCGTTGTCAAAAGAGCCACATCTGGCTCGTGAGCCATAGGTTCCCGACCCTTGATGTAAGCAGTCCACATTACTTAAATAAATTATCTAAAACTCTAATGTAGTAAAAAAATTCTTTGTAAATTGCATAGTGCCTGCAAAATAAAAATTTTAGAAGTGGGTTAAGGAAGGATTAGGCGTGAGAATTTATCACTTTGCGGCGTAGATTTGCCGCTTGTATCGGTTTTGCACTCTTTCAGTATATCGTTTTTGCGTACCGAGTGGTAGCGTGGTGCACTGCAGCGATGCAACTGTTTACGTGTTGAATGTGAATCGATGTTAGTTGGCTGAATCAATCCAGGTTGATCTATGCGAACGCAGTGGCTACTAAGGCTTTTGAGTGCAACGTTTTCAAGAAAACAAATTCTTTTTGCGATATCATAAAGGGGCGATCGTCTTCAACTTGTGGCCCACGGGAAATTTTGACAAGCTTCCTGGGAAATGTACATTTTTTCAAGCCCTGTTCACCACAAACGGGATGTGTGTGAAAAAAAACACTATCTATGCGTGGAGCGAACAACAATAAGGACTCAGGAGAGATTGCGACGCATATATGATAATCTCTATTGTTGCTTGCTGTCTTTTGAATTTGATTACAAATACATGTAGAAAAAATATTTTGATTACAAAGATATGTAGAAAAAAAGAATCAAACTTAAAAAAGTAGTGCAAAGAGCATCATTATTTGCAAGATACTGAAAAGAAACGTTAAATATACAAAAGCCATTATTAGAACAAGCCTGTACACAATTCAAAAGTAAGCCTTCTTCCACAATGTCTTCCATAATATCTTACATAGCTTTGCATTTAATAACTTGAACAACTGTTTGTTTCCTTGGTCCTTTTTTAACGCCACAGCAGTTAAACTCTTGTTTTCATAAAGTTAGATCCCTAATGGTATGCTAGAGTGTAACGTGCTTGCAATCTACTTTTTTAGAACTCACAGCATATAATACATTCCAAGAAGAAGTTTGCTCTGTCTGTTTGCAACATCGCACAATGTTCCATCAAGTAAAAGAAAATATTATATTACATTTTATATTCACAATAAAAATGTTCATTTTCATGATCCTGAAATTACTTATAAAAAATAAAAATTAATGTTATTTTCTTGTTTAAAAATTTAATGGCAACACTACCAATAATGAGAATTTACCCATTTTTTATTTGTTTTTTATGTTTGAACATGTTTTTAATATTTTCACAAATGTTTGCATGACTTTTCAACGTAAGACACTCAGTTGCGTAACTGACAGGGGCAGAGGGGCGAATCGCTCCATCTGTCAAGATAAATGTTAAAACCGGCACCACTTAATATTTCTTTTTTATTATTCTTTTGGGATTCAGTAGCTTGTGTCTTTTTGCCTTTTTCAGAATATTTTCAGGTGATTTTGGGTTTTAGTATAGCCATTCACAACCGGTTAACAATCATTTCTTAAGTTTTTGATATAAGTGCTGTCTAGTGGCCCCTTGACATAGCCAGTGAGTCCCCTTCAGCAACGTTTTCACTTTGGCTCAAACCTCTACCTACTGTGCCAATGAATACACGTGGTACTGCAGCTGCTCAAGGATTCCTGATATAAACTTTCAGTCATAAGAGCTTTTGGGAAAGCAGATTTCATGCGCCATTGTGTTTTCAGTGAAAAGCAGTCCCGTATGAACCTCATGCGCCAATGTTATTTCACCCGTGTTACACCTGAAAATTTCCTGGTACGCACGATATCTCGTCGGCAACTGCCACGCTTTCCACTTTCCAGTCTAGCATTAGTTGAATCAGTCACATGAATATTTTGTCTCATATGCTATATCAGTGCTCTTCAACCTTTTTGTCATTGCAGAACCCCTGATATAATTCTACATTTGTCATGGAACCACATTACCAAAAATTAAAAAAATATGAATTACTTTAAGACAATCAAATGTTTCGTTAAGCCTATTATTAGACGCTTCAACAAATAAGCAGTTATTGTGCAGTAGTTAAAAAGCAAGAAATTTAACGACTTGGTTGTTCTTGCATTTTTGGAATGTAGCTGATACATTCAGAAGTTGGTCATCTGGCAAAAAGAACCTGTATCTGAAATATGTTTTGTCCCATTTTTTTAAGTTTGGCAATTGAACTACAGTACATTTGGTCGGCTTTGGATTAGGTGCCTCTTTTACATGATTTGAACTACCGTACATTGTTTATTACTGTCCACACTTTCATAGTTGTTATTATTTCGCTTCCGATAAGAAAATATGCTACTTTGCTTCATCTGGCTTGACTAAATAGTAAAAAGTTGGGTTTCACATTGTTTTTACTTTACTCCCACAAAGGTTGAACATAAGCTTTAGTCTATGACTCAGTCTACTCTCTACTAGACTCGGACTGAGTCTACTTTCTACTCATTCAGTCCACTCTACTGCGAACTGTACATGTGCAACATCGTTAACTGTGGATGCAACAACTACATTCTTCTTAATTGCACAACAATGAACAATAAGTGACGCAACAACTGTCAAGATTTCTTGTATGGCTATCTGCACACAACTTCCTGTATAACTAACTGGCCTACTTGGAGTCTGAATGATTTGCTTGCAACAAATGCAACACAGTGATTTAAAAATTTCCGAAGCATTAGCACACTAAAGCAAAAAATGATTTCCCCTAAAAAACGAAGGACCCTCATGGAACCCTACTGCATGTTTTACGGATCCCTAGGTTTCCGTGGAACCCTTGTTGAAGAGCACTGTGCTATATTAAAATATTGGCAATGGCTACAGAACTGTTAGTGGATCTTCAAGTTGGACACCTTATTCGACCATATGCAATGTGACAGTAACGCACGACGATAATGCAGTAGGCTTGGTAGAAACATGTTAGTATTGCAGTAGTAAAGGCAAAAGGTAAGGTAGTGTCTATTTTATCGCCAAGACTCTGGCGGCAACTCACCCGTTGGAGCTATTGTGCTGCCAGTAGAACATTCAGTCTTGTGGTATGACGCAATTCAAATGAAAAGGTCAGTTTGTCATGCAATCGGTGTGTTGCTTGTACTCGTAGTCAGTGTTGCCGCTGCTGTTTTTTTTTCACTAGATTTTTTTTCTGTTTTGTCTGGGGTTTAGGGGTTTTTATTGGAAATCTGTTTTTTTTACTCTGGTCAAATTTTAGAAATGTACGTTGTATTACTGTATTTTCCATTCGATTCAAGAATACAGTAGTTTCTTTCACAGGGTAATATGTGCAAGTCATCAGTAGCCAGTACAGATGAAGTAGTAGGGCTAAGCGTAACCAAATTGTTTGAAATACAATGGTTTACAGATTAAGCACTAACTAGGCATAGGTCAGCACTCTGATCTATCGCTGATATGTCAAGGGCTGTTTGTGCATGATCTTGGATAGACATTGACCGATATATCGGTCTGGCCGATATTATCGGCCTCAATAGGAGTTGACAAAATGCTGTTATATTCCTCACGCATCCAGACAACTTGCGCAAGAAACCACAACAGAGCAAGTCAAGACAGTTATCTGACAGCAACGCTAGCAGGTGTGGTTTCATAAACAAACAGACAAGATTAACCATGGAGCATGCGTCAACCGTCTCAGCCGAAACAAAAGCATCGTCGGGAAGTTTCGCAATGCTTGAAGCCACCACATGCAGGTGTCGTGTATGAATAAACTCCCATTATACTCCCGGAAGTTTTCGCAGCATGAAAAGTTTGACTGTAACTTCAGTTGCAGAAGTCCAATCGATGCCTAGTTTAGCGCAGATTAATTTTGAAAAGCTTGCATGAAAAATGAATTGCGTTATGTTAAGCAACATTTATGGCGTTATGAATATGATTACAAATGTAATCGTTACTCATTGGTGACAGCAACTGTTGCTATGAAGCAGTTGCATGTAACATCTTTAAAGGAGTCTACTTTTCTTAACTAGATGTATTAGGCTATAAGCGCGCTGGTTTATACTGTACGCAAGCTAAAACGGCGTGTTCGTGGGTTAACTTAATTGACATTTTCCGTGAGGCATGATAATGATAATTGTGATCTCACAATCCAAGCTGTTGCGAATGTGAAACAAGCGTTTGTGGATGGGGCACAAAAGCTACGGGAGCGCTACTCCAACATTTCACAAATACATTCAAGCGATGATTTGTCGTTCGGTCTGATAGCAGCGCAGTAGTCAGTGTTCATTGTTGAATCACAATTGCTGTTGTCCGTTTGTTAAACACGATCAGCAAAAGCAGTGTTTGCAGCAACGAAAGTAAAAAGCGCATTATGTAATTTGATCAGAACTACCGCGGCATTATTGCACAATAATCGGATGCGTAATGCACACATGTGCACCTTAGCTACTGTTATGGCGACTTGTACTTCTGGCAGAGGGGTGGTATTCGAGCAAAAGTTGGGCTCACTTTACCTAGGTATCACCTAGGTAAAGCAGCACTAGGCTATGACCGATTACCGATTAGGTGGTAATCGGTTATAGCCTAGTGCTGCTTTTGTTTAGGTTAGATTTCAGATGACCGGCTAACTCACTTTAGGCTAGTACTTGGTGAAAATGCAGATAAACTTTGCTTTCTGCATGACAATCTTAAACTGTTGATATGGAATTACTGAGAATTGACAAATCAGTTGAGGTATTTCGTTTCATACTAATGCCAGTACTTCAGTTGCAGTAACTAATGGAACTAGGTTCTCTTTTTTAAGGACATGCAGTTATTTAATGTTACATTACATCAAAATTCCAAATTTGGTTGTTTATGACTTGGATTAACTTTTCAAAGTGAAAACCCACTGAGTTGCAGAAGAGTCTGAAAGGTTGATTTGTGAAATATATACAAAAACAAAATTTTACAAGATTTATGTAGTACAGTAACTGTTCAAAGCCAATTTAAAGCAATGAAAGCCAATTTAAAGCAATGTCATCAACTAGACTTGCTATGAAGCGGATCAGCCAAGATGAAGAATTCTCACCTGAAGTAAATTTGGAGATGTCCTTAGTTCTAAAGGATTTGCTGCTGTATCTTAAAGTCAATGAATTTTTATGTGTTTATGATGAAATATGGTACATAGGCAATAGGCATGATAAAAGAAGTGGACACCTGCAACAGTCGGGACTTCATGCATACAGATGGCCTTTCTCGCTCACTACATTTGCCAGAAAAAAAATCTTTTTAAAATGTACTCTTTAAAAACTGATGTACCTTCATTTGTGACTGCTTGTGGACAATATATCTTGTGATATATCTAACAATGAAATAGTTGTGGCTTGGGAGAACTATAGAGCTTAACTTTATTGTTTGTAGTTTCTCTATCATCTTCTACTGCATGAAAATATGTTTGAAGCGCTATGCATAGACATGAATGCAGCAAACTACCCCAAGTGCAAATGTATGCTTAGTGGTTGTGTTTGAAAAATTTCATTTCCAGTTGAAAAACAAATGAACAAGGACTGCACTTTCGACTAATAATTTTGATAAGATTTGTATGGTTGAATTAGCATGCATGTTTTTTCACGAACACTCAATTAGCCATCAATTTTATTTTTGCTTTAAATTGTCCTTGAATAAACCTTTCAGATGAGGTATCACACATCATCCTACCTTCAGAGCTCCTCGAGATATTGGCTGTTAAAATGATGTCATGCATGAGTGATCATAAGAGGTCCTGCTAATCAATCTTGGTTCAAAGGTCAACCAAGGTGGCCTGAGGGGTCAGTATCTGGGAATGAGCTCAAGTATATTATGCTCAACCATACTCAGGGATTGACTGTCTTAAACCATATATCAAAGGATTGACTGTTTTAAACCATATAGAAGTGGAACTACAGGACTTCAAAGTTGATCATAACAAATTCTTCATGCTATTATGCTTGAGTGAGTACAAAAATAGGCAAATTTCAAATGCTTGTAACTTTGGGTATGGTTGTCCGATTTTCAAAAAATTTAGTTCATTTTGATCAGGAAAAAAAGTTCTATAAGCCTATCAAATCTCAACAAAATCTGAGATGGTGGGTTGCGTTTTGTCATGTTTTTGGATCACTTGACATGGAATGACCCTATTTTTTGTGGATTTTAGTTTCTGCCCATAAGTTAAACATTACTTCGAATAAATAGTTTGTGCAGCAGGTTTTTTTAAAGAAAATGTTAGGTACCTGGTATCTAGTTCCTCCTTTGTTCCACGATAGATCAGACAGTAATACATTTGGTAGTGCAATGTCTGCCAAAGCTGGCCAAAATTTTAAAATCTTGTTTTCTGTTTCATTATCAAAAATATTATTTATTCTATGCTTTGCCTTTTTTTCAAAAACATCAAACATCAGGATTTACGAGTTAGAAATTTTCAAATTGTAGCAATTAATATATTGGTATAAAGGCTTTTGCTTCGGCTGCGATGGCCAACGCGTGGTTCATGTTTAATCTTGTCTGCTTGTTTATGAAAACGCACCTGCTAGTGTTGCTGCAAGATAACTGTCTTGACTTGGTTCGTTGTGCTTCCTTGCACTGCGCAAGTTGTCTGGATGCGTGAGGGATATAACAGCATTTTGTCAACACCTACTGAGGCTGATAAAATCGGCTGTTTCGGCCGATACCAATATATCGGCAAAACCCAAATATCGACCGATTATATTGGCCAGGCCGATATATCAGTCTATCTCTAGTTACGTGCAACTACTTCACAGTGATAGTTGATGTCACTAGTGAGTAGCGATTGCATTTGTAATCATATTCATAACAACACAAATGTTGCTTAACATAACACAATTAATTTTTCATGCAAGCTTTTTTAAAAATTAATCTGCATAAAACTAGGCATCACTTGGACTTCTGCACCTTAAATTACTGCAAGATAACTGCCTTGACTTGTATTGTTATGCTTTCTTGTGCAAGTTGTATGGATGTGTGAGGAATGTAACAACGTTTCATCAACACCTACTGAGTCCGATAAAATAACCATTTTGGCCGATACCGATATATCAGTACAACCCAAATATCAGCTGATGTATCGGCCAGACTGTGTTTTGTTCTTACCTGCAATGACAGCAGGTAGGAAACAGGCTGAATTTCGAAGCTTAACTAAGCTATATCTTTGGAATTATCAAAGTCATGAGACAATAAGCTCGAGACTGAGATGAGGTCTAAAACCTTTGAGACCAAGACTCACAAAAAATGGGTCTTGAAATGGAGACCAAGTCTCGAGACTCTATCACTGGTAACTAGTACTGAAATAACATTTGTGTTTTATTGTCAGAAATAAATATTGAAGTGTTTATCATTTGTTCTTGTACCAAATTTGATGTACATTCTACTGCTCTAAAACAAACGATGGGTTGAATGCTTCAGGGTAGGCTGTAATCAGTTGGCTAATTTTGCAAAGCATGTGCTGTGGTGCTTATTGACAGCAACTACATTGTTGAAGTGCTTTATCTGCTGCTCTTGTCATGTCATATAACGGAATTGGCTTAGCAACAGTAAGAGGAAGTGGAACCAATGGCTATGTTCAACGAAACCTTTCTGCTGTTCGGAGAATAAGAGAGAAGGTCGGATATAAAAATGAAGAAGAGCTGGCCCAACTGGATTCAAGGTATGAATGACGCAAATGTTGCATGTATGAAACACTCACTATAGAAAGAAATAACATGCAGTTAATGCAAGCTGTATTTGCCTGGACCCTAGAACAAGTTGTCCAACATTGAGAAGCTGTCAAAAGCTGAATATTTCTTAATTGCTGCAAATGGTAAGGTAGGCTCTAATGAAGCGAAGCTACAATTGATGACAAGCTTGGACAGCATGACTGTCTCAGTTGACTGTGACGTCTGTAAATGGCTCAGTCTGATAGACAAGTAATGTCATGGTTTCAGTGCTGGCAAGCTGTTAGCAGCTTCTTGTTTGCATTGTGTGAACTGCAGGCTAAACCCCTGAACCTGAACCCTTGTCTCTTTTTACGTATTGTACTTGTCATGTGGCCACTTCAACCAACTGTGTTTGACTGAAGGTCAAACGTACTCTAATAGGATGGTTTCATCCATCATGCCTACTGCAGTCCATAGCAATTTCTAGGACTCACAGCTACCGTATTTATTCGAATATAACACGCACTCGTATATAACGCACATCCTTAATTTTTGAATGAAAATTGGCATAAAATGCTGGTTAGGTTACACAAAAATGTTACCAGTGAAGACACTGAATTAAAACAAGCAATGCTCAAACTATCGACAAATACCGGTAAAACATTTATCAGTGTCCTCCTTTATATTGTTACATTTTGTATTATTACATCACTGACTGAAGCAAAAATGAGTAAAGCCTGCACGTGCACAGAGACTAAGAATTACCAAAGCATTTTTAAAGAGAAAGAAGAAAGAAACAAAGATTGCGCATTGCAGCGAAAAGAATGAGTAAAGGCTGCAGAAAGATTATGAAAGAGAAAAAAAGAGATAAAAATAAAGCGTGCTGATGAAAATAACTCGTGTATAATGCGTACCCTTAATTTTTGATTAAAATTCCGTACAAAATTTAGCGCGTTATACTTGAATAAATACGGTAACTCTAAATCAACAAATACACATTGCCAAACAAGCGAACATGTGCTGCGTGTAAGTAGGCCTCCTCCTTGTGCAGACATCTGTGCCGTGCCTACGCTCAGATGTCATGAGTAAGTAAAAAACAATGTGTGACGCATTGAAACCATCACTTCACTGCGATGAGGAACCATACAATATCAAATTCTGCCCAAACCTGTGTCACTGCTTGCTGTGACGTAGGCACTTTTTTGATGCACGCTGAACACAAGGCTGTAGTGTCTAGCCTAGAAACACTTCGATAAAACAGCCAACCAGCACAATAGCACGTAACATAGTTTGTTCGCTGACAAACATCTGCTTACCGTGCCAAAACCTGCGAGCAAATGTTATGTCATACTGTTGCCCAGCAGTCTGATTTTATTATGCATGAAAGCTCTGTACACTAGGAACGGGACAGATAATTTGCGTTAATAAGTCAAGGTCAGAGGCGAAGTAGTAACTTGGGTTTCTGGACACTTTATGTGGAGCAACAGCATAACAATTTTATGAGCAAAAATTGCTGATATGTATCAGTGGATTTTCGCTAATACGATACGTTGGCAACATCGTCAAATCTGCTGATATATATCTTGGCAAGCCGCATGCCGATACATCGGTCAAGCTCTAGCTATAATAGTGGAAACTGATATATGTGTCAGATATCTGAAGCATAATTCTGTGTTTAGGTTGCTCATCACAATTTTGAAAAATTAGTTTTAACTATCCTATTGCTCTCGGTAGCTGTACAAATGTGTATGCCATTTTTGCAGACGATACATGAGCAAATCTTAGCTTATAAAGGGTCACCATGCTCTTATAAGCTGTACAGTTATGCGGCTGCTTCTATGTAAACCTGGTCATGCTATCAGTTTCTGTGGTTGTCCTAGGCAGTCCCAAATTATGATACATCTTAACCAAATTCTATCCAGTCACTTCCACACCATTGGATGCACAGGAGCTGCATTTGGGGAACGAAAATGCCATCACTGCAGACGAATTCTTCCTAGTTGTCAAATCACTGCAGGCTGCGATAAAATCTGACCTGAAATGATCAAAGCTTTGAACACAGTGGGAGTTCTTTGGGTTACTTGTGTGTGTCAAGTGGCCTGGTGTTCTGGAGGGGTAGCTGGAAGATTGGCGAACTGAGGGATCATTCCCATATGCTAAAAGAAAATTGAAACCTGAGTGAATAAAATAACTACTGTAGCATCTTACTCCTTGGTCTCCCTGGAAAAGTACATGGCAAGTGCTTTTAAGAGATGTCGTGAGATAATTGAACCAAAGTTAGAGGATACCCAGTGCAGTTGTCTTGGCTGTAGCACTACAACCCAAATTCTTACTCTCCACCAAATATTTGAGAAATCTTGGGAGTATGTCAAGGATGTCTATGCATTCTTTTTCAACCTTGAAAGCATATAATCGGGTCCTTTGGAAAAAGCATTGTGAAGTGTTGTGGGAGTATGGTGTTGACAGCCACTACTTATTGGCTGACAAATCATTGTATTCCTGCTCAGACATTTGTGTCTATTTTGGTGGAGTCAAATCACAGCCATTCACAGTGGGTGCTTGACTCTGACAAGAGTATGTGCTGTCATCACTCCTTAATAGTCTATATGAATTGGATAGACCAGCTATGTCCAACCCAAATGGCTTACTGGGCTAAAAATTATGTCAGTATCTTAACCAGGGCCACACATTGAATGACATACTATTGAGGGCCGCATATTCAACAGCTTGCTTTGATCTTAGCAAACTAAATTTAACTTAAGCTAATGTATTGAAATTGAAAGCATTGGAATCTTAACTTAAATGGTAACAGATGTGATAAAGTGGCACTGAAGACCACCTGCATCAAAAATGTCAAATTCAAGATCCTTAAAATATGGACAGGTTGTCAGCATGTAGGATATTCTTACTACAGAGAAAACCTGAACTGGGCCACACAAAACTTGGACTGGGCCAAGTTGTTTCTATCTACGTCGCCAGTAGCTTTGTCTCGTATGTGTTGGGGTGTGCATAACTGCCTTGAGTAAATCGCAAGTGTCTTACTTTGTTTTCTATGCGCACTAAGCCATGTCTTGGACCTCGTGGCTGAAATCAATAAAACTGTCAACGATCAAACTGTGGGTGCACTCATAGTCAAAATGTGTCCAACTCCCCGATAATTTTTTTAAATGGGGTAATCAAGAACTTAAAAATGTGTCCTAACAATACAGCCAAGATTTATGTTCGCATAAAACAGCAAAAATGTGTCCAAAGCATTTTTACAAAACCTGGAAGTCAAGATTGTTTATTTGCATCTGAATACTGCATCAAACAGCTTTGTTTCCAGATGCATAAATTGTGGAAATGTGCCCAAAATGTCTTTGCATAAGCTATTCAAGCAGTGGCGTAACTTGAGGTTTGAGCCGGGGGGAGCTTAACTGAAGTGTGCCCAATGATCACTGTAGGGGTCCCACTAGCCAAAACTAAAAAAAAAGGTTGAAAAATGATAGTGAATCTGGATGTGGATATCTAACAAAAACTGAATTCAACACAAAACGCTTCTAAAATCCCAAAAAAGGAGCAACCTACTAGAAACAAAAAGAATACTAAATACCAAAATATAAGCTAAGTGGGGGCTCATTAAAAAAATTTAGCTTGCCAGGAGGGCAGTACGCACCCTTGCCCTTGTTTTCAAGCTAAAAATTTTTAAAGCATGTCAGAACTTTACAGCAAACACCATCGTTTTCGAGTGCACAAATAGCGAAAATTTGCCCAGAACATTTTTTATAAACCTTGCAAGACGATAACTTCCAAAATTTGTCTGAAATTAATACCAAAGGAGCTGGTAGATTTCTCTTTTAAGACCTGCATGAGCCACTTTCCTTGCGTCACTTTGCACCACCATAACTCGCCAGTCAACTGAGCTAGAGAGCTCTTAAACCCTCCAAAGATGCAGGAAGTCTTCTAGTTTAGTTTATTGAAAAAATTAGAACGTTTCAGATTTTGACTTTTTTGTGGGTGACATCATAATGGCAGTAGGTTTATGTATCTATGGTCGAGGTCACTGGGTCCTGGGCGCCAACGCCAACAAGTTTTTAGTGGAAACTAGGCTATAATGTGAGTCTTTAAAGCACTTGATAGGCTTTCTAGCATTTTTGGTTCAAAAGTTACAGGCAAAAAGCAATTATCTGTAAAAAGCAAATATTTTTCACATTTCTCTTGATGTGTATTCTTCTTCTGTCAAGGATTGTAACTTGTATGATGATCTGAAAAGGAAATTAGACCAAGTGTATCTAAAGGAGGATCTAAATGACGTCTATGCACGTTACCACCTCCTTATGCGAAAGCAAAAACCTGCTGAAGACACCACTCAATTTGGCCATGCTATCAAAAACTTGCTAATACATTACTTGCATCTGTAATGCTTTTACAACTGAGGAATTTTGTGCCGAATTGGTTGAACATGAATATACTCTTGACTTAAGGGTGGTTAAAGGACTTCATACCAATGTTATTCTCGTCAGCAGTTTATGAAACGGCACAGAAACGTAGTATTCATAAAAGGAAGTT
>Ga0210059_1006607_pt1 | contig 18557 bp, 14 predicted proteins | sample Ectturendosymbi2_FD_188042 | JGI IMG/M metagenome (GOLD analysis project Ga0210059, IMG submission 188042) | Ecteinascidia turbinata endosymbiont from Florida, USA - Sample 2 (SPAdes) (version 2) | ecosystem: Host-associated > Tunicates > Ascidians > Unclassified | place: Key West, Florida... | reverse complement strand
CATGAGTAACAAGTCACTGTGATAGTCACCACAAGCGAATTATCGTAATTCTCTTATCCCTATATAATGATAGTGCAACCTAGTAGTAGTAGAGTGAACTCAGTGAGGGAGCTCTATTGCTGCTGGTTGCTTCCCTGTTAGTTAATGCCCCAAATTGCCATCTTTCCCTTGTGCTTGCCTCAGTAGTTCAAGGCAATGCAGTCAACTGCAACAGCTTCTTGTGAACAAACCAGGACAGTTCCGGCCAGAAGTGTGGTAGGTCCAACCTTAACCAAAATCTAAAACCTAAATGTAACTTCAGGTTCAATTGTGCAAGACCATTTGCTATTGCTTCTTTTCACCAAAAGTGCTGCCCCCCCGAAAAGTGCCGCCCAAGGGCATTGCCCCCCCATGTCGGGCCCCTGCTCTAATCTATCGCTGATATGTCAAGGGAGCTTGTAATGTTAAATTAGTAGTCAAATATTGCAATGAATGCAATGTTTAGGGTGAATAGGATACTGTAAGACCTTGAATGTATCATGTACATTTTTCAATTTGTGCATTTAAGTGAAAGTAAAAGAAAACATTAAACGTTTTTAAGAAAAGATCTAACTAGAGCTTTTTTTGTGTTACTTTGATATATTTGATTTTCTGCTATCCTACTTGTAAATTGTCAGTATGTTCAAAAATAGACTTGAACTTGTTAAACATATGATGCAAATAATGCTTATTACCTTAATGTTTATGTTCAAGTACCATTAGCGTACATTTCAAGTTTAATTTAGACTTTTTTAGGCATTTTGTATGCCTGTTTTTTTTTATTATTTTCAGGTTTTTTTTTAAGGTAAATCTGCGGTTTTTCTTGAAAACAGAGTGGCAACACTGCTCAGTTCTCGTCTCGGTCTCGAAGGATCTCGTCAGTGCTCTCACTTTCAGGGATTTTGTTCTTAGATTTGAACTTTTGAGTCCTTTCAGAGATTTTTTAGGGATTTTCGGAAAAGTATGAAAATGTTTGAAATGAACTATTTCAGTTTATTTTGCAAATGATATTTGGTTCTATTTTTAACATTTATCATTCGCACTCCGATTTTATGCTGCACCACCACAGATTTAGGGATTTTTTAGTAGGCTACTGTTCTATCTAGGGATTTTTGGAGTTGCATTTGTGAGAGCCCTGGATCTCGTTCTCGGTCTCCTCGAGCTCTTAGCAGGCCTGCACATCTCAGAAAGCTCGAAGTACGAAAATTATCAGCTAAATTTAAATGTGCCATGGGCTGCAAAAGTCTCATGTCGATGTGGAGGTTTTGTTGTACAGTAGTACTACTACTACTAGTAAAGTATGGAAGAAATTCAAATTCTGGGACGACAATTTACTTATTCGAAGTCGATTTTTTGCAACATTTTCTACAATTGAGCAAGCTCTCGCCAGCCGCATGGCCGCAAGCCATACATTCACAGTATGTTTTGCAGGCATGCCTGAATAACCTAGCTGAGCATAGCATAAGATTTTAAATATTATAATAGCAGGTTCCCACGCAGTATTGAAAGTATTTCAAAATTGTTGGTTTTCAAGACCTTGAATTGGTTGAAAAAGTCTTGAATTTTGCCAAAATGTACATTAGGTATTGAAAAAGTATAGAAATTCTGTGACGGTTTCTTTCGTATCTCGAGAAACTAGATCTTCCTTGCCACTCGTGGCATCTCCTTCAGTACCTCAACTCTGTACCATCCACAGGGGAACAGCCAGTGCGAACGCTCTAACCAAACTATCTGGCGAACTATAAAACTGTTGCTGCATAGTGAGCGTCTTTCCGAAGACCTCTGGGAAACAGTTCTGCCGGAAGCTCTCCATGCTGTCCGATCCCTTGTTTGTCTTTCAACTAATGAAACTTCCCATGAACGTTTCCTGCGGTTCTCCCGCAAGGCCATGGCTGGTTCTGCGCTCCCTTCGTGGTTATTATATCCAGGCCCCATTCTTCTACGTCGCCATGTGATGTTCGAAACAAGGGCAACCCCTTATGCGACCCAGTTGAACTCGTGGAGGGTAATCAGACGTATTCTGTGATACGTCTAGGTGATGCCAAGAAAGCACGGTTTCCAATCTGACTTGGCGCCTTTTCCCAGGTCTCCAGCAATTGCCGAAGAGCTTACGACAGACGTCGCCTCGCATCCCACGACTCCGAGCGGTGTGGACAGTGTCTTACCTAATTGCCTTGGTGATCCACCGCCTGCCACTGAGTCACCAGGGTTAACCTCCCCATCGCCGAGCACTGACTCCTTTCCGTCACCGCCGTGTGCAGATGTTCCACCCCTACGTCAGTCGATAACCCCCTGATCGTTTTGGTGATTGGTCCGTATAATTTCAAAGGGGAGATAGTGTGACGGTTTCGATGCCAGCGGTTGCCTGCGCCTGCACTGATTAGTCTGCTTATTGATTACGTGCCGCGTTTAATTGCTTTGCCTGGTCGTTTGTATCGCACGTTGATGTCAGATCGTTTCTAGTTTCGTACTAGGCGGTTGTTGTGTTGCACTGCAGATGTTGATGCGTGCTGGTGTTCTTAGTTGAATAAAGCCTGGTGAAAGGTTTCGTTCGTCGCTAGGTTCTGTCGTGACAAATTCTAAATGAAAAAGAAATCTTAAGTATCCAAGCAGAATTTCACAAAGCACTTCATTATTTATGCAGTGTTGTGCAATGTGTAAAATTGAGTTTCATGATCTAGATCTAGAATTTCGAAAAATGAAGAGAAATAATGATATTGAACTTCTTAAATTTAGTATTGAAAAGGTATTAAAAAGTATGGAAAATGATTTTTAAAATTGTGTGGGAACCATGTAATAGGCCTATGCAATCAAAAGCATTGTTGATTATTAATTTTTTTAAAGTTTGGATGTTGTATTCCAGACTAGTATGGAAGAAGTGCATACTAACTAGCTGTGGTCTTTTGGCTTGACTAAACTAGTGATTGTCACATAATAATTAATTATAATTAGACTAATCTCTGAAACAGCCAACTGGGGAATAATGAACCTGCCAGTTGAAGAAAATGTTTTTCAAGCAGAGAAAATTCTTAAAAAACGCCATCGAAAGGTAAGTAGGTTTGTTTTTAGTAGACTGTGTTGAGAATTGCTGATAATGATGTTACCGCAGCCTCATTAATTGTGATCAATTGGCTTATGTTTGTGTAGGAAATGTTAGGGTAGTGGTTCCCAACCTTTTTTGATGCATTCCTCCGTTTGCTCATTTTCGAATTTTCAATTCCTCCCTTGTTCGTGGTCGTAGGCTAGTATTCTATAAACTACAGTACTAGTCCCATCGCCACGGGGGGCTTTTTAAAGCACTATAAATCGGTGTTTTTATCAAATTTCAGAATGCCAAGCCCCCTTGAACAAACGTAAAGCCCCACTACTGAAAACTTTCTGGCGACGGTTCTGTGCAATACAACTGGAACAATGATCTTCATTGACGACAATAACTTGATAAATAAAAGTGGGACAAAAACTAGGGTTACCATATCTGATAAGGCACAATTCCTGACGGATTTATGTTAGTCACTTTGACTAATTTTTGCAACAAAAACGCTCTTATTATGGTATGAATTCCCGAAAACACTCTTATTATGGTTTGAAAAGTACCTTTCCGGAAGCATGGACATTTTGCCTTCATCTTGTCAGCAAATTTACATTTTCGCTTAGCCATTTTTAGCAGTAAAATTTTTAATCTTTAGCACTAAATAATTCTTATTATGAAAACATTGCAGTTAGATTTCATAAAATGCATTATTCCAAAATCCCGGACATTTAAGCACTTTTTAGCATTTCTCCCTGATGCATATTTGGCCACTAAAATCCTGGACATGTCCGGGAAAAACCTAACGTATGGCAACCCTAACAAAAACTGTATGTTGTCAGAAAATGGCTCTAAATTTGTCAAAAAACGTGTGATATTTGCAAATATAAAGTGATATAACTAATTGAAAGAGCCTATATCAACGTAAAAAAATACAATGAATAGGTAACTTAGCTATAATAAAGTGGAAATTCCTTCCCTCAGCTCATGAAATTCATCACTGGGGAGGAATCCTCCCCAGTTGGGAACCACTGTGTTAGGCCATTGCTTGTTAATGTTGCCTACATGTACCCTGAAATTTTTTTCGCTTAGACATTTCAGTCATTTGTCTCACAGTTTTATTAAAACTCACTGCAACAGTGTTCATTAGCCTATATTTTCACACATTCTGACTGAAATGGCTTAATTTTTTTCAGTCATTTCAAAAACATTTCGGTTTATGACTGAAAAATAACCCAAAAAAATTGCATGTACCACATGATATTGTTGGTTTTCATGAAAAACTTACGAGTTGACTTAATTTTGGTCGGAGTGTAAACATCAAACAGTTTCATGCAAAATTAAGTAAAAGTGCTGGGTCACCAAAAAAAACGTGTTAACCAGGTTGCCTTGTTCAACACCACTTGACAGTTTCATAATTTTCTGTCATGGATGGAGTTGTGACAAGGTTGCATTACATTTTGAGAGGTGGATTGCAGTCTGCTGGATGATGAGCATAGCTGTGCAGGAATGCTGGATTGCAACTGGCCTCTACTATTGTGGTTTTGCCCAATTCCGAAATGAGCTGAGCATGACAAAGAAAGTGTAAAGCCAACAAAAATGAAACTCTGTGCCTAGGTTTCCATGACCCTTATTGCATCCAAGCAGACATTTTTTGCTCTTCAGCTTTAGTGCTAAAAATTTTTTCCATCTTCCATAAAGGCTAGCTAGCTAGTTGATAGGTCATGTCAAATGTGGTGGAGAAACCAAGTGTCTGCTGGTAATTGGGCAGCAGCTTTCAATTAGACAAACTGTTACATGAAAAGTGCTGTTAATAGAGGAGATAAGTTAACCCTTTAACGACCGCAATTGGCCGGCCCTTTTTTGGCCATAAATTGCCAGCCGCTAGAGCTAGAGAGCTGTTCAAACCCTCTACGGATTCAGCAAGTCTTCTAGTCAACATTGAAAAAAAAAACATTTTTCCTTTTTGGTGGGGGTTTCCTATAGGTGACGTCACAATGAGGGCATGTTTTGGAAATTTTGGTCACCTTTGTTCGGCCCTGGACGCCAAGCCATTGACCCATTTTATTGGCTCAAAGTTTTCTTGAAAACTAGGTCAAAATCCGCGTCTATAGAGCCCTTGATTGACTTGCTAGCAAATTTGTAGCCAAAATTATGGGTCAAAAACCCAGTGTTTGGCCTAATTCAAAACTTTTCAGAAAAGGCATAATTTGCCCTTTCAGTGCAAATTTTGGCCAGCCATAACTCGGCAGCAGATTGAGCTAGAGAGCTGTTCAAACCCTGTAATGACTAGTGGCGCCATGTAGTTTAGATTAAAAAAAATTTGTTTGAATTTGGTTGAGGGGGTTTGAGCCAATGGGATCATGACAGGGGCAAGTTTTTTAGATAATTATATGATGTCATCATCCGATCCCACACGCCAATATTTTGGCTCGAAGTATGTTTGGCATCTAGGCCAGAATACGCGTTTTTAGAGCACTTGATTGAGTTTCTAGCGTTTCTGGTTCAAAAGTTACACCCAAAAACAGCTAATTGGTAAGGGGCTTTTCTCAATACTCTTGGGGGATTTCCCTAATTTATTTTAATGCTTTTTGGCCCTTATCTTGGAACCAGGAATGCTTAAAACCCATTCGGACCCTTTAAAGTCCTGAAATGTAACCAAAAAACAGCTAAACTAAAAAAAAAAATTAATGTCATTTAAATGGCTCCCGCAGGTTTTAAAGGGAGATCGGGCAAAAATGCTGACGTCAGCAAAAAATAACATACACATCCTATCATCATATAAGCATTAAAAAAAACAGACATCCTAAACCTAAAAGTTTTTTTTATTGCAAACTACATACCATCACGAGTCATTAGAAGGTTTGAACAGCTTTCTAGCTCAATCTGACGGCGAGTTATTGCCTGGGGAGAAATGCCCCTCAGAGTGACTTTTCAGGGAGCAAAATTTTGGTCAATTTTTGGTTTATGAGCCACAATTTTCGCTCCCGATATGCTAGGAAGTCAATCAAGGGCTCTCGTTTTCAACAAACTTTGAGTCCAAAAAATGGCCCATTGGGACAGCGCCCAGGGCCAGGCAAAGATGGACAAAATAACACAAAAACACCCCTACTTGTGATGTTCCCCCCAGAAAACCTGAAACCCAAAACAAAAAAATTTTTTTTCGATGTCAACTAGAAGACTTGCTGAATCCGTAAAGGGTTTGAACAGCTCTCTAGCTCTAGCGGCTGGCGATTTGTGGCCAAAAAGGGGCGCGCCAATAAATTGCCGTTAAAGGGTTCATCAAAAAATGAATTTGGTGTGCTTATTTACAGGGAAGAGATGAATTTTACGTGAAATGGAAAGGTTGGTCAATACGGTGAGTGGTCTTTTTGCATGTGCATATTATAACATATTACGTATTTTAAAGTACTGCATGATATGGATAGCAGTAGACATGTAATATGTTTATTTCATTTTAGATAATCAACCATTTTGGAGTCTTTGTTGCCTGAATTAATATGTTGGTTGTCTGGTTATTAGATCATGCCAGTGTTTCTTTGAGTATTCTGGCTATTGCACCTGCTCTTAAACCAAATAAAAAGTAGTTTTAACAGGATTGACATGTGCCTGTAATTGTGTTCTTCAAAAAAATACTACATGCCTTTGATTGGTGCCTTGTGTCTTGCAATTGATATTGAAATCCACACTTGAATGCATATTGTATTTTTGACATGAGCATGTCAGTGTTTTATTGAAGGTATACTTGAAACAAATTGATTGTTTTCATAACTTTTTACTTTGTTTTACATATATTTGGCAAGATTTGAATACTGCATAAATATATTCGGCAAGAGACTTGTTTCCAAAATGTTGTAGAGATATGTGGCAACATTTTTACAACTTTGCTAGTGATCACCAGCTTAAACGGTGCTTTGCCCAATGCAGCAAGAACCCATGCAAGTGTTTTAGGGCTTTTAAGATTGCAAGTAAAATCAGTAAATTACTATATTTCAATTCACTGCAAGCTGCTCAGTTATTCAAGAAAAGGGTTGTCTCTAAGCTGACTGGCTTGATAACAGCAGTGGCTTTTGAGGTCATTCACAGCACATACTATGCCAGTAGTTGTTTGAATGTTCATAAAATTATTGAGGTAAATGCTTAGCTGCATATGTGAACGCATCTCATTTCATCCAATTTTTTTTCAGTAGTAGCAATGACGCAACCCAACTCATCCGATATAAAAAGTTAGCATGCATTTTTCTGATATTGCCAGGTGTACCAACATTGTTACTTGTTGGTCCAACAAGTACCCTCTTTGCATTGCACTGTTACTGGATTTGCATTGGATTGAAGCATGAGCGATCTGTCACCCTTGATTTACCATTGTGAACTCACTTGCAAATGTGATGTTAGGGCGTGTTTACTCTGCAAAAATCTCTAAGGTTTGCTTCATGTGTATGGCCTGTGGCGCCTCAAGAATGGCATCCCACAGGGATTCCTCCTAGCACCCCTTGTCTTCAACATCTATCCCTCTGAAATACCAACCACTGTGTCCAAAAAGTGTATGTATATGATGACAACCTAGCAATCATGCATGTTGATAGAGATCGGCAGGCAGTGGAAGAAGGGGTGCTGAGCAAAGGCAACCATAAGTTAATACAGTCTCCAGAAATGGAAACTAAAGCTCAGCACTACAAAAATGGTGTTAGCAATCTTCCACCTCAACAACAAGTAAGCTAAACGTGAGCTAAAAGTCAACTGCAACAACGAAGCCTTGCCCTTCTGCTCTGAGACCAAATATCTTGGAGTATCATTGGACAGGTCACTCAAAGTTTTATTGAAAACTAGGCTATAATATGAGTCTTTAGAGGCCTTGATCAACTTTCTAGCATTTTTTGTTCCAAAGTTATTGCCAAAAAATTCCAAATATTTCAGGAATTCCCTAGGGAATTAGCGGGGGGTTCCCTAATCTATGTGCTGGTTTTTGGCCATAATTTTGGAACCAGAAATGCTAGAAAGTCCATCAAACCCTCTGAAGACACTTATTAAAGCCTAGAATCCAATAAAGCATTGCGCCACAAAATTGGCTTGTTTTGTCGGTTCCCAGGGGATGATTGTGTCATCCAAATGTAAACAAAATATGCATAAATGTACTCCCATCATGAAAACAAACAAAAAATCCAACATCCAAAACATTAAAAAAATTTTTATTCTAAACTACAAGACTTCTTTAGAGGGTTTAAACAGCTCGCTAGCGCAATCTGCTGGCGAGTTATGTCCTGTAGTCAAAAATACCCATGGCTACATTTTTTTGTGGGACTTGAATTTTTATCCAATTTTTTATTTCTGAGCCATAATTTTGGCTCCAGATATGTTATGTGGCCAATCAAACCCTCTAAAGACACGGATGATAGCCTAGTTTCCAAAAAAACTTGCCCAAGAAGATGACTTGTTGAGTTGGTGCCCAGGGCCAGGTAACCTCAGCCTGAAAAGTGCAAAAACATGACCCCATTATGTTGTCACCCACAAGAAACCCTAAACCCAAAACTAAAAATTTTAAAAAAATCTAAACTAGAAAACTTGCCGAATCCGTAGATGGTTTGAACAACTCCCTATCTCAATTCACTGGCGAATTATGGAGTTGCAAAGTGGCAGAGCATCTTGCAAAAAAGCGGCGCACGCGGGTCTTAAAGGGTCACAAAACATGCTATACATGGAAGTATCTGAGAGGCTTAGGTGACCTATGTTCAAGGGCGGTTTACATTAATTTTAACACCATTTTGTGCGACTTACAATCATGGGCAGCTAATAATCTAATAAATATGGTATGTACAATAGTGTTTAGTATATGATTATAAGTTTTACTGAGATAAATAAAGATAAGTTGTCACACACAATTTCAAGTTCATGTCAGAAATTGCTGTCCCAGGGTCAAAACTTGCTTGTTTGGCAAAACCAGATTTTTTCGGCAAAAAATATTCTGCGTTCTGAACAATTTGAGACCTGTATATATATATATATATGAATATACTGTAGTTAAAACATTTTCTAATTTTGGCCATAATGCCTAAAATTAGCCATTTTTGTTAATTTTTATTAAGATTTTGGCCATAAGCTATGGAAAATATCTGGCAACCCTGCTACAGCAGAAATGTGGTTGTTATAGGTATACTTAGAATTACTAAGATGTGATTTTAGTGTAGTCGTAGTTGGCAAAATAGCAATCAGCAGAGAAAATCATTGAGAACTGCTAGATGATGAGATCAAGAAAACAGAATTGCAAAAAATCCATCTCTAGATATTATACTTTACTTTCTTGAATGGACTAATCTGTTCCACAGTGATACTTCAAGCATCAAATAAGTCCAGTAAGTCCTGCCCAAGACTCCACACAACCACTTTCCCTCTCAAAACCCTTCTTGTCGGATTCCCAACCTATTGCTAGTTGGATTCGTTGAATCAGACATGGTTCAAAAAACGTGTGCTCAAGCAACTCAGTAAGTCACTCATGGTCGTGCCTGAGTGGTTTGTCAGATTTGTAATCCAACATGAATCTGACAACAGAGCTGTGTAAAGAGGGTAAATGATGTTTTAAGGATTGTCAGTATTTATATTTGAATGTAGAATGTGACTATTTCCTTTCAGAATGTAGAATGTGACTATATTTTCTTTGATAAATCATTTGTTCAGTTTGTTTTACACGTTTCATGTTTTTGTTTAGTCATGCTTTTTATTTGCAATATTTCTTAGCTATGTGTTTTGCTGGCTGTTGGTTTTAATAGGTTCCAACGGTCTTCAGCAGAATAGTTGACATGCAGAAAATCTTTCACATGTTTTTAGTTTTTTAAAAGCAGTCTGATTAAATTTATTTGTATGACTGTAGTGGTTATAGAAGTGTGGCATATCATTGCTTTTTTGAAATTGGCTTGTGAATAGCACTTGACCAATGAGACTTTTTGGCTGATACTTACGTTTTTAATTTTTCAGTGCTGGTGCTAATGCCCACAACATTTTTCTGCATTACTCCAAACCATTGTTGAAAAACATTACAATGCATACTAAACCAACTCACAAGAAATGAGAATTGTTTGTTTTCAGATGCATTGAAGCACTGTTGAACAATTTGTTGCATTTTGTGGGATTTCACTGATCATGTTCGCATGCACTGAAATTTAAGTTTCCAATCCAACATTTCCTTTTTTAGGGGTAGCATTGGGGTCTTTTGTACCCCATGGTTTTTGACAACCTTTGATTTATGCAATTACCTCCACAACAAGGCATATCCAAGCCTTGTCAGAGATGTAATTATACCATATAATGTTGGATTGAAATCTGTGGTGTTTGTAAATCAGCTGGTGGCTACTGCCTTGAAAGGTTAAAGTAAAGATAAATATGTGTTTGTATATTACTTTAACTTTTTCAGTAACAAGGGTTTTTCCTGTGAAATGGTCTTGGGTACCTGGAAAGTTTTGAGAGTTTACCACAAATCCCAGTTTCCTAAAACACCTTGCAATTGAAACCAAAACACCAAAACAAGTGGTTCATTTGTTAAATCTACTATCTCTCTTCATAGTTTTCATATGTAAATGTACAAACTATCAAAGGAAAAAGATAACAGCCTATTTCTATTCATATTTGGATCTGTATCGGCTCATAGACAGGTATGGGCTCCAGAATTCCTTCTGGAAAAATATGTATTGTACTGGTAGCGAAAGTGTGAAGTGCTAATCTATTTTCTGGACAATTTGTAATTGCACAGCCAAGGTTCGCTTGTACTCTCCACGCCTGTGAAAGGCACAGTTTGCGCTGAAGTTGTGAAAATAAAGGAGCAAGTAGGGGAAATAAAAAAAGCCTTTAACGTAATGCAAACATTACAAAGTGTATGCACTTCGTGATGCTAAGTGTCAGTCATCAGCACATCATAGAGGTCTGTGAACTGCTCAAATACAATCAAAGAACATACTGTAATATTCTACTGTCCATGTTCTAAAACTCTGTTAAAACAATAAAAACAATATGTAAATGTTACTTGCAACTGTATATTGTTAAGGTGTCTGGCTGTGCAAGGACCTAAGTTAAATCAATGAATCTGATTCGCTCTGACAAGGCATCATTCAGGCTTACAGTAAAAATGACCAGTTGAACTTTGTGTAATGCTACGGAAGTTAAGCTATTGCACATTTTCTAATCTATGTTTGAATCTATAGATTGTGTTTTTGTCTTGTGATTTCAACATTTTTCTTTCAGACATTGCACATGGGAACCCAGGGAAAATATTTTAGATGAAAATTTGATCCGACTGTTTGAAATTGAGTAAGTAATATTTTGTTGTTCTACCCTTCCTGTTAATTTATCTTAATATTCTGATACAGTAAAACTTAATTTACATATTTTTTCTTGATTTGCTGCACTCAAAGGATTTCACTAGCCCTAAAGCACGTGCAGCTGAACAATGAGAGCTTTTCACTGCACATAGCTGCAATGTGGGAGTGATATTGTATGTGTATTATATTGCTTTTTTGTGTGTGTGAGAGCTTAATGGCGATTTTTGTTGCTGTGACTATGTAACAAGGGTGGTGACTGAAGAGTAGCATGTTTAAAATTGAGGTAACAAGTGTGTGGAAAAAACATTGCCTATGTTTTAAATAGCGTTATGTCATGCTGTAAATCCATCTGTGTGTTAAAAGGATGGAATGACCAATATCCTGATTTTTTAATTGAATTTTTTATAGAAAAGAACTTCATCCATAAGCAATGATTTTATTTATAAAATTTAGGGTTTGTTGAAATCAAGGTCGCATTTCCAAATCATCCAGTGAATACACTGAGATATCAAGATTTGCTGTAATGCAATGATATGTTACCTTGCTTCGCTCGATTGGGCCCTTGAGCAATCTCGTCTGATTGCTACCGCAACTGTGGTCGGTTGTTCTGAACGTAGTCATTCCTACTTAATTGCCGACAGATGCGCACCGTTTCTTGATCGCTGCCGTTGTGTTCATGCTGCCTGCTTTTTATGTTCGCATCTGATTTGAGTGTAATAACGCCTACATCTAGGCGCGACGGCGAGTTACGTGTCGCTACAATGACATACCGTAGTGCTTATGCAGGTATTTGAAGTTCCGCACAACATTTATAAATGATGATGCCCCCAAAAAGCGAAGTATGGGAAGTTGTAGAAATTGGTTGTATTTCCTTCGTTTTAAGACTTGCTTCTAAACGCACTGCACTGTTAAACTGATTTGTTGCAGAGAGAGAGCTTCTTTGGTCAATGGTCACAAAAAAAGAGGAAGAAAACCAAAACGATCTCTTCCGCAGGTGATGTTTTGCTGTTTGCAAACCGTGTCTGAATTTTTTTGCGATTTCTTGGAGCTTCAGTGCCCTGTTATGTGTTTTCGTAGCACAACAAAACAGGTCCACAAGATGCTGAAATTCAAAATTTCAATTGCAGTCGTTAAGATTGCGTGGTTCCCTAATTTCATAGTTTTTTTTCTGTTGAAGTTATTTTACAGTCGGTTATCGTGTATGTATGTAATTAAAAGTACTCTGTATGTTAATAAACCCTTGTGATATTTGAATAGACGTTTACAGCTATACAGGCGGTGCGGGATGAGGACCTTTGTTATCTATGCAGACTTTCCCTTATTTTTCATTGTCTTCAGTTAATTGTTACAATTGCATTCCCCAAAAAACTCAGTCAAATTTTACTTCATCATCTCGGATGTCTTTCTCACTTTCAACGTGATCTTGTAACTGTGGGTGTCAAGAAACTATCGTTGTTCATCAACTATGGAAGATATCGTTGCTGAGCGTGTTTACCCCCTTTCTCTCTGAAGAGCATTGAATGTCTTGCTCAATTCGGTGCTTTTCACGGGTAGTTGCAGCAGGTTTTTTTTGAGGTTTGACCTTGCTGGCCGCAAAGATATTTTGAGAGACCGAAACCATTTTATTTGAATACCGAAATGGTCATGAAGCAAGGTTTTAGTATACTTTGATGGTGATAGTAAAGCGAGGTTCTACTGTGTCTTGAAAGACAGTTGGAATAATTTGCGAGATCGTTTCGGTCCTCACAACAACTTTGAAAACTGGTTGTAAGAAGGCCTATATTGCTTATTTTTACATACCTCTACCCATGCTACTCTGATCGCAGTGTGCTTTTAGTCGGTTTGTTGAAAAAAGCGCGGAGCGTGAAAGCCGCTTGGCTTGCAAACGTCGTAAATACTATCCGGCGTACCTGATGACGTTGTGTCTTTCTGGGCACCTGTGAAAATGTGAAAAGGATAATTATGGTATCAGCGCCTGTTTCCGACTGACTTTGCACCTACGTTTCGGTTTGTTTGATCTTGTACGGGTTTCTGCCACAGGACCAGTTGCTGGTTTTTGAAAGTCAAAATCCTCAGAAGATGCACGCAAGCGCGGACGCGGGGGATTTACTGTGCGTCATAAAAACCGAAATCACCAATTGTTCGGTAGACCTGGAAACTGTCAGTGACGTCACGCACGGCAATGACGGAGACGCCGACTCGCCAGCGGAATACACTCCAGGCGAGAAGTCACCGTCTCGCAAGCAGCCCTCGCCCGTCGCGGCCGATGCTGGCCAGGAAGCGGGGCCCGAGGCGGATCCGCGCGGGTCCAAATCGTCGCCTTGGAACAAAATCAAGATGCCCAGAAACGTGCCCAGTCCGTCGTCCCAACACGGCCGCAAACAGGCCGGGGGTGAACTCAAAAAGGTCTTCGGCGACGCCCGGAAATCGATTGTGTCAGGCGGCGTCGCGTTTCCTGCGCTGGGCGAAGCGCCCTGCGACTCGAACTGGGTTGACAAGGAAATAGTTGTCACTGACGTCACGTTGAACTCGGAGGGGGAGGAGGACGTGGTGACGTTTGTCGAGTGTCGAACTAAGGAAGGCTTCTTCAGCAGCACGCCGGCTGTGGAGCGGGCGCAGTGACGACAAAACGAGCGGTTGCGTCACGTAGCGTACGAATTGAATTGGAGGGAGGCCAAAGCTGTCTAATGTCGGACGGCGCTGGAAACAGGTTTTTGTTCGCATTTTTTCATCGCGAAGACGGTTAGTTTCATGAGTATTTTTGTGATCGCTTTTGTATGAGTATTTTTTCTAAACTCCTTTGTGTGTCTCCCTCTGCCGATAGTGGAAAAACTGCGTGTGAATTCTCTGCGCTCACGTTTTTTTCGGCGCTGCACTCTGTGCTTGCTCACTTGTGCAATATCCTATCCTTCACCCGCGAAGGCGAACGTCTTCGTTATTTTTCCTAAAAAGTAATTTAGCGGTGTACTGGCAACAGTCATCAGTTCCCAATTACCTTGCGGTTGGAGGAAGATACAAACTTGGCTTTGATGTCGTTGAAGCAGCGCATTGAAGGAAAGTCCGATCTGTGAAATCACTTCGCGCGGCACCGAGTCAGGGGGCACTGAGCAATCTTCATCCACCCCCATCGCTGATCGGGGCGCGCCACTGGCCTCTCCACGCTCACTGTCGCCACAACACGTCATTCGAAGTTTCTTAATCGCTGTCCCAAACTGAAACGGGGTTGTATGCAGGCCCGTAGTCACGCATTCGGGGGCAGTGCCCCCAAATTTTTGTCGTTCTCCCAAATTTTGTTGTGTCCGCAAAAAATTGATAAACAAAAATCTCCCCCCCCCCCTAAAAATGTCTTTTCCCCCCTCCCAAAACCTTGAAGACTGGCTCCGAGCCCGAGGACTGTAGAAACTAGCAAGGATACAGGGGCGCAGATTTTTTGTGGTAAAGGTTGTCGAACATTCTCGATTCTTGTTCTCGCGCGCCCGGAAACTGTTAGTGACCTCCACATTTGCGTTTCTCGCCGAACGCAATGCAGCGTTGTACATTGTCGATCTCGAAATTCCATAAAAATCCGAGAACGCGATTTGTTGCCCGAGTAATTCGAAGCACATTCGCGGCGATCAGAGTCGTTAATTCCAGGGTTTCTTACTGTATTCCAACCGTTTCCGAGCTGAAAGCAATGATGGACAAAGTTGCTGCAAAACCTTATGTCAAATCATGCCGGGCCGTAAAAACAACTATATCATACATCTTTTTTTTGAAAACCGTATTGTCAAAACGCTGTCAAGAGCCGATTTGCTGTTTCGCGATGCTGCGCAAAACGATGTTTTGTTGGCAGAAAAAGTTTTACTGCTAAAGAAACGCGCGTGCACGGGTTGCGCCATGTTTCCTTTTGCCGGTTACCTGCAGGGGGGAGCAGTCAGGGGCAATGCCACCCAAATTTTTTTTGTGCCTTGCCCCCAAATTTTGTTGTGTCCAGAATTTTTTTTATTGAAGCATATAATAAAAGCAAAAATCTTGCCCCCCTGAAAATGTTTTTTGCCCCCCTAACCTTAAGGCCTGGATACGGGCCTGGTTCCCTGCAGATATAACATGCACTGTGCCCCATTTCACAAAGCTGTCGGTTAAAATAAAAAAAGGTCATTGCTCGCCTGAAGTCTTTCCAGTTCTGTCTCACAGTGTTCCAAAGTTTTGAAATTACTGCTACCAATCACTGCCATGCGGCATTGGAGTTGGATCAAGCTTTGCTTAAAAAGTCAATCGGACCTGGCACGCGTCGTTGCTAAACACCAATTAATTTCTATTCAACGCCGGACACCCCGATGCAGACCCGTAGCCACGAGGGGCATTCGGGGCAGTGCCCCCCAAATCTTTGTTGTGCCCAGAAAAATCTGTTTTAAACATGATAAATACACAAATCTTTCGCCCCTAGAAATGTTTTTTGCTATCCTAAACGTTAAAACCTGGCTACGGGGTTGCCCTGGTTTGCACCAATATTGAAAGTATATAAGTGAGAATGTCTTGGCGGGCGCCTGTTTCGCAGATCGGATACCGGATCAGTGCAATGGTTGCCACAATCTTTTGTTAGTGCTGGATCGTCCGCAATCGACATAAGTTTAGCTGCCGTGGGCTGTAGCGGATTTTGAAAACGTATACAGCAGGTTAAAATTTACGCCCAACTCGTTTCGACCCGATGCCCAGATCGATTCGTGCAGTTTGCCGGTTTGGATCGTATCCTGGCAACAGCGCATGAGTGACTCCAGTTCGGTTTAGAGTCCAATGTTACCTCCCATCTGCCATTTCTTGTTTTCCTGTAACCAACTCCCGATAGATTTTCCGGAGCAAAGGGTATCGGTTACCCCCGCCCAATTTTAAGGCCTTTGAACAACGCAGCGGCACCATACGACATAATTGAAACGATGCAATGTGATTGTGACGCGTATCTACTTAGCAAAAATAATCGCGTGCAATTCGCGATTTGATTTGTTCTCAAATTTTGCTGTTTAACTTCGGAAAAATTTCAAAGGGGTATAAATTTTAAGAAACTGAAGCTTATAAAAAATTCAGTTTTTACAACTTGGCAAGAGCACCACAGCAAAGCAAGCTTTTTTGCGTACGACTTAAGTGTTCTTGTCATTATTCATTCTAAACTAGCGTTGTTCAGAGCCACTATCTTGTCACTGTTGATATCTTCAAGGTTTAAATATAGAAAGGAGAATCTGAACGAATTCGATTATACTTTTGATGTGTAGTGTTATTTGCTGAGAAATCTTCGCTTTGTCAACTGCGTGAAATATGTTCTCAGACAGTGCTGACACAAATATACTGCTCAAAGTTATTTGGAAGAAATAGTGGTTTTGTTGCAGTTGTAGCGTGAAAAGCTTCGCTCGCTTGTGAAATCAATCCCACTGAGACTTGTCACAATATGCGCGGGATGTTGCGGTTTTCGGTGTACCCATGTTCTATGCATAGGCGTAGCCAGGGGGGAATGGCCCCTCAAATTTTTAGCATATCTAGTCATTTTGTGCTGTGAGAAGCGGCGTCCCAATCAAAAATACTGATGCCCGCCTGAAGTCAAGCATCATGAGCCCCCCAAAAAATTTTGGGCGTGTTACGCCACTGGTTGCTCTTTTTTGGCAGGATGAGCAAAATTTTACTTGCCATCGTCTGCGAGTCAAGAACAGTTGCATCACATCACTTTTCCTATGTTTGTATTTGCAATAGAAATACTATCTCTGATAGTAATTTTTTCTTATACGCTATTTTTGCACCAGAACTGCTTTTTCTATATAATGGTATTAAGCCTCAGCTCTCCAGCGTTCTTACGCCCGAAAGTCAATATGAGAACTGAAGGTATTCGTCCGTTTTTACTACAGTTTTCTTCATGAAATTTTCAAACCGTTTAGTTCTGTGAAATTCAACCGCATGAGTTGACATCACGCACAGAACTTACAAGCTCATCACGTCTTTCACCGCGCGTAAACAGCAACCCTAAAGACCTGTCCCACCCAAACAATTAAAAAGGTCGATAAATTGTAAAGACGCGGACACTCTGGCAAGTTTTAGATCGTTCGAAAGTCAATCATTTAAAAGGTTTGGTAAGTGCAAGGGTGAGGAACCTGTGCTCAGGCCTGAACCAGAGTACTCGTTGCCCGTGTTAGAGTACAACATCGCGCCAAAACGAAGCCCTTATGATAAGCAAGTGCGTAGATGAAAGTTAAGAGAAGGCACTCTTCATAATTAGATAAAGGTAGACTTCCAGGATAAAATTGCTTTTGCGTCGCGCCAGTGATAATGCACAAATCATGCGGCCCGTGATTGCAAATAGGTTCCCCAACCCTGGGTTAGGGTGATTGCCTAAAGATTTTAACTTACGCAATTCTTTAAAGAGACGGTGTGCGTTAGCTTTCTGCGAAGCTTTGAAGCTGACACTGGGCTTTAATATCAATATTGCGAGAACAACATTTTTACTGCACGGTAAGATTAAGATTTTTTGCGTCTGACTCATGGTCCACATCACAACGGTACTCAAATAACTTAAAAATGGTTTGTCAAAGCGCCGTACAGACCAAGTGTTAATCAGGGGTCGGAAACCTTTTGCTAGTCACGGGCCAAATGTCGAGTGTACAACTCTTTGGCGGGCGGAATTTTCATTAATACTATAATCCACACTCACTTCAGTATATTACGCTACATTGCTACAATCTCAATCATACCAATCACAAAACGAGCAAAATATATGTATTCACACTTCAACAACGCACCATTAATGTGACACTTGATGCTGCTTGCTTTGTGAAAGTTTTTCAACATCTGGTGACAACAAGTCAGATGAAGCAAGAACCAGAACATTTTCTAAATGGGCGTCGGAAATGCGTGATCTTAGCTTGCTCTTCGTGAATTTCATTGTTGAAAACATTTGTTCACATGTATACGTGCTACCAAACATCGATGCCATTTCTTTTGCATTGTTGGTCCAGCTGGGATAAAGACCACTTTCCAGAAGGTACTTTTTGTAAAAGTCAAGCAGCGATATGCCCTTTGTATGAAATTTTGCCTTCAATTCGTCACTGCATTGCATTTCAATAAGGTCCATTTGAAATTTTTCGGGAATGGTATTGACGTCCACATCAAACGGAGTACTGAATAGCCTGAATTTATTTTGTAGAGAACGAATGTCGGAAAAGCGTGAGGAAAATTCAGTAATTAAA
>Ga0210059_1006606_pt1 | contig 18567 bp, 11 predicted proteins | sample Ectturendosymbi2_FD_188042 | JGI IMG/M metagenome (GOLD analysis project Ga0210059, IMG submission 188042) | Ecteinascidia turbinata endosymbiont from Florida, USA - Sample 2 (SPAdes) (version 2) | ecosystem: Host-associated > Tunicates > Ascidians > Unclassified | place: Key West, Florida... | reverse complement strand
CGCGTGAGGAATGCGCGAAACTCGGCCGGAGGAATTGCTTGGACGTAACAGTACTTGGAGAGCGTCCATATTGTCATTTTCGGCTTTGCGCAAATCGATTAACGCTTTTCCATTTCCCCCTCGTAAGAATGGGGGAGGGGGGCGTCACAAGTGGATTAGCCTATGGGTCTCGCAATCAACTAAATCTGGCCCTGTCTGCACGAAATTAACTAATTAAGGAATGCAAATCGTCATGAAGGGAGAACCAAAACTGATTGATGCTGAATTAATCTTTTCCTAAAAGCCAGGTGATAAGTGCCATTTGTTAATGTTTGATGCAACAGTTGCAAGATTTTATATTCGTCATTTGCTTAATCATCAATTATTCCGAGTTTGTTTCAACCTCAGGTGCATGTGGCCATAGTCAGTAATCAAACATTTTCCTTTGTTTTCTTTCATAAGCAAAACCTGGCACTTTGCAGGCACATTGAGAGGGCTTACAGATTCATTGTTACCACTGACACTTAAAGACAACTCACATGCACGAACACCAAACGATATCCACTAAGACGAAACACCGCTAAACTTTGAGGCGCAACCAAACTTTCATCCTTATACAAATTTATGGTTGAAAAATTTTGGTCTCTTGCGCATGTCCGACATTATAACAGAAAATATTGGCAAGTTTCGCCATGAGACGCTTTATTCTCTTCCACCCCGTCCCATCTCATGGCAACTTGCGACTAGCCCATTTCACTGGCTTTTCGTGAAACTGGTAATAGAAAGTACTTTATACCACGTGCATGTCTAATGTTTAGAGAACCGTGGCTAAAGCACTTCAAACACACAAATTAGGGGACCAATAAAAATCGGATAACCTGTCTTGTAGTTTTCACCTGAAATATGGCCAAACAATCATATTTTCGAGTGCTTCGCATCACTACGCCATGGATCTGAGTCCAATGCGGGCTGTACTATGAGCATACAATATTGGTGTTCATCTTCAGAAAGTTCCTACTACATTACGTTGAAATTACTTAAGATGGAAAAAATTCAAGTCCATTGTATTGCCATGAAAATAACATTCTTATGGACAATGGCGCAAAACGGGTTTTGTAAAAAACGTTTTAGTGCTTAAAATCAAAACATATTGCATGTGCAAGCACAAACGCACCTTGAAGCTGACCAATGTTGTATTAATTCATTAACATCATAACTGATCGCTATCCGTAAAACTTCCATACAATAAACATCTCTTACTTTGTTCTCCAACCGGTCCTAAAGCTGGGAAATGCTATCTAGTTCTTCCGATAACTCAAATGATGGGTTAGTGGAAAGTGAAGTGCATTTCACATCTGTTTTCTCCATTTCTATGACAACAGCTTCGTTGACCTTTGATTTTTTGCTGTTTTCTTCTGGATTTAGTCAAAAACGCCTTGCACAATCGGTAGTAACATGGCGGTGGCGGCAATGTTGTTAACAAACATAGAAAGCAGGAAAGCGGTCACCATGAAGCCCAGCATCAAGCTGCACACACAACATTTATTCAGTCATGATCAGCTTTACTTATAATCCTGATTCAATTTTTTTACACAAAAATATAGTTCAGCTTTTTTCTGTAATTCGTGGCGAAATGCACTTTAGCTTAGTTACACAAAGTAATGTTCACGAGTTCGTTACCAAGAGGTCAACATAACACTGAGCAGATGCAAGTTTCAACGTGGCAATATCCACAAATTATAGAGTTTAGGGTAATGACAAACTCAAAACTGAGGATATCACAGAAATTTCACTGAATGGCGTCACGAATTACTAGCTAATAATTTTTACAGCAGAGCTGTGCAAATCTTGGAGCCGCGGAACAAGCGTTGCGGAGGTCATACGTCGCACACAGAGGTGGAATCCTGAAAAAATTTTTGCACAGAGGTGGCTTTCATATTTCAGTCGTTATATTTTCAATGCGTAAGAAGCGTTTGTTTAAATTTTACTTTTTGAAATAAATTTATAGGATGTTTTGAAACACGCTGAAAACACCATGTAGATTAAACCTTCATACAGCAAACCGGCTAAGCATCATGTGAATAGGTTTCTGTAAAATTTAAAACTATTCGCAATCCATACTAGTCGTACTTTGAAATTTTCGAAATTGACGAAGGAGGGGCAAATGTGTCTTGAATCGGAAAGGACACGGAATTTAATGAATAAGTGTCAATTCACCTACAGTTTCCAGTATTTCAAACAGATAGTTCAACATATTAGTGTTTGAAGCTTTAGTTTAATACACTAAATCTACATTATTATAATTCAAATATGAATTTCGAACAGCACTGGGTACAATCTTATCTGAAACAGGAAACAATTGAACTCACAAGCGTGGTTTTGAACCAAAAATATTACAATGAGCAGTGAAAATCTTCTATGCAGGTTTGACTTTTCCACTGCATGAGTAATCGTATTTCCACAAATGAATAACAAGATAATGTTGCTCATGTAGATCTTGCTCACGTCTTTAGCTGTCATAATTCCCATAACAGGTATCAAGAATAGAGACAAAAGTGATGTTGCAGCGAGCGGAAACACTTCGGTTGTCCAAAAAAGGGCCATCACGATGATCACGTAGCCACATGCTGCCTGCTGCAAAAAAACTTTTTACTACAATTCAACTAGACCGTTGAAAATTATCTGAAATGAATTTCCCCGTTTTCCACATGTGACGCTACATTTACACTTTTTATCAAACGAAATGATCATTAAAATACTTCCACAGTGCTTTATATTGCTTATCACATTAATTCGGCAATTGGTAGTTTTGAATTTCTTCAACATCGAAAAATAAGAAATTAGTTAATCAAGTACACTCATTCATAGTTTATTCAATCACTGAATGACATTCGACATTCTGGGTTTTACGCAGAGGTGAATTTTCATTTTCGGGGCCCTAGGCTATTTTATATTGGGGACCCTTCTGGAAGTTCTGCGACGACTGATACCATACAAATTAGCAATACACATGCTCGTTACATTCACTGAACAAGTTGTTCCAATTCATAACCATATTGCTGTATTCTGAATTCCCTCGATGTCACGAACAAAAACAGTCGTAATGAAACTTATGAAAAAGCCAGCGGTGAAGGTATCTGACAACACCTCTATTCAAGGGCGGATCCAGCCAGTAAGGTTAGGGGGGCGATTTTAGTAATATCTGGTATCTAAGTCTTGTTACTGGTTCACTATTGTAAGAGAGATGAAGTATACTTCACAACATTGCTGTGACAAAACAGTGGACAGAAATTTGGCCTTATATCGCGAATGCTGTTTTCCGGTTGGTATACTTTCGTACGTTTCAGGGGAATGATCGGCTCCCCCCCCGGATCCACCCCTGCTCATATTTCATATTTATTGAGTTCCCTGTGCAATTGCACGGTTTGCACGTGTCAAGAACTGTCTCTGAGTAAAGCACCTTTACTTCTTACGACACCTAACAGCCTGTTACATAGTCAGCGATCGACGGGTTTTTTTGCCTGCAAAATCGCTGATACCTTTTTTGTCGCAAGTTATCTTTCTAGCTAAAGCATGTTCAACATACAGAATAGCAAGGCTTTGCAGTATGCCTCCCCTCCCCGAAACAAACCTGCTAAGAGTTTTACTGGTGCTTTATATCAATTTTCAACTATTAGAAAATAAACGGAAGGAACAGTCGGTCTCGAAATGACGTCATTGACTGACGACATCATTGACAAGCCCCTCCCGAACAAAATTCTAGGCTGCGCGCTAAAGGTAAACTGAAACTGGTCCTTTCATACCTCCGAGCCTCAATGACTAAGAGTAAGTCAGGGCAGATTGTGTGATCTGGATTTGATGGGGAAAGGAGCATTTTTGTGTAATTTAACTGGAAAAGGCTGGATATATTAATGTTTCGACAGAATTGTGATTTTCCAACGCAAGTGATACATGACTTGCATTAAATAATTTATTGTACAATCCAAACTAAATGTGTTTCATTTTAAAAGAAATTTTCCTTTGCAGTTACAATGTGTTGTTTGATTTTGTTGTAAGATTTACAATTTTGTCAGGCAACACTATGTAGGCCTATAAATTATGATATCATTTTCATTTTTAATGTTTTGATATTCTTCATAATAAAAATAAATTAGTATAGAAGTATGTTATGGTCCTAATGGATAATTTATATTTTGTTTGCTGAAAATTTTAAAGCGAAAATCAACACAAATATTTTCCGTTATAAAACATTTATTTCCTCAATGGTTTCGAAAAAACTGTGCCTACACGTAATACATAATTTGTTAGAATGGGTGCACACTTCAACTTTGCTATTGGCGCCATTTCGCATAGACAAGGCAGAGCATTTTGCATCATTGAATGTCTGCAGCTGTAGCTACAGTGCCGGCTAGTTTGACCTTTAACCCCTATCTTACTCATAAAAGCAACAAGAGATAAACTCAGGCTGAACGAAAGTACCTCACTGACCTCGTGTAATCTGAAAAATGGATTCAGGCGTTTTGTTCCACACATTATACATAATAACCAATTCTCAACGCCACGAAAAGATAATGCTCAGATCGTCATTCACTTCAATCCTTCGCGCTCACTCTTCTATAGCAGGGTCCCCAAACTGCGGCCCGCGGGTCAAATCCGGCCGCGAATACTTTTGTCAATGTTAGAAAATTAATTGACGAACAATTACTTTTTTGTCCGGCCCATGCACATTTGTGTAATAGTTTGTGGCCCTCGGATAAAAATGTTTGGAGACCCTGTTCTATAGATATCTGTTGTTAGCGGCATAGCAAAAAAACGTGTGGTGAACAAAACAAAAATACAAATACAATTACAAAAATGCTGGAAATTCTCCTTATTACTTAATTTTTGGGATCCCCCAAAATCGGGGGCCCTAAGCTTCAGCCTTTTTAGCCTAACGGTAAATCAGCGCCTGGTTTTGCGAATTTCATAATTGCGCGCTTTGTTTCGAAGTGTCATGTTGTAACCTCTTCGCAAAAATAACATTTCTGCAGCTTGCAGCCGCTTATAGCAGTCTTTCAGTTACTCCCAAAAATACATGCTCGTAGGCAAGGATTGGAATGAAGAGGCAAAACCTGAATTAAAAACCAACGGACTTGCTGTTTTTGAAAGCTCCACTTTTGCGATCACAGAGCGATGAAGCTTACACAGAACTGCACTTGCTTTACCAATCCATGTAACAGTATCATAGTTCCTATCTTCAATCACACATAAATACCACCCCAAGCTACTTGAACTGCTCGGCCTTCTTGTAACATTTTCACACAGCACAACTAAATACTTGTCTTTATCTTGCTATAACTGAACTCGTTCCTCAACGCAAAACATAGGAAGTTTACATCCAAAGAAACGAGAACTGCCCATAAGGAAGCCGCCCAAAAGTTTGTTTGTTTGGTTTGTTTGTTTTTTTTGGCACTTTGCAGCTAGTGGGCTATGGAGTGCCAGGACAGAATATGGGATGGTTTATCATACCGGTTTCCCTATTTGTTTTATGTAGGTCAGGATAGCTCGTTGCGCTGTAGGTGTTCGAAAGATTGTGATCCAGTCGAAGTTTATTTGCAGGGCGCGGGTGTTACTAGTTAAATATGTCCTTTGACTGTTGAATTTGGAGCAATAAATCAAAAAGTGTTCAACAGTTTCCGTAGTGCAACACGTATCACAATGACCGTCCAGATGTAGTCCTAGTTTGTGAAAATGTCCGTTGAGGTGGAAGTGGCCTGTACATAGACGGAAGATCTTGGGAGGGAGGGGTGTTGCAGTGTTTTGTCGATATTTGGGAAAAGCAATTTGTAGTGCGTTGCTTTATTGGAAGCTGTATATTGGTCATACCATAGTTGCCAGCAGTGTTCTGATATTGATGAGGTGGATTCGGACAGACTTAATTTGGTGAAGGCCTTTTTGTAGACGACATCGGTAGGTGAAGGGCCATTTGAAGTGGAGAGTCGCGCCAACGTATCTGTCGTGTTATTGCCTGGGATGCCCCGGTGCGCTGGGATCCAAAAATAAACAACTCGGGTTCCTCTTTGAAGGACGTGATTTAGGCAAACGACTTTGTTGACAAGACCATGTTTGTTTCAAGTAGCATGGCGGATGGAATTTATGGCGCTAAGACTATCGGAGATGATGAGCGCCCCGCGTAAGTTGGATCGAGTCAGCCAGTAGAGAGCAGAGAGAATCGCATAAAGTTCGGAGGTGAGGACTGATGAGTGACGATTTATCTCGACTGTTTTCTTTATATTATATTCTGGTATGTAGATTCCACTACCTGTCCGGTGTGTCGTTTTGGAACCATCTGTATATACCTGGATGAGATCCGAATAGTTGTCATGCAAATGAGAAAGGACAGTAGTTACGGCGACGTGCGGGTTTTGGAGGTAGGGGAGGTGGGTCATGGAAAGATCGAAGTTTGCCCTGTGGAGGACCCAAGGTGGTATGTGTGGTGCATCAAGGACATTTACATTGAGATGGTCCTGCAGAATTGCTGCTTGATGTACAAGTTGAAACTTCGGAAAGTTAGGGCGTCGGGATGTACCTCATGCCATGAGTCTGAAATCAAGGGTAAGGTGGTGTGGGAACGTGAGCAGGTGTGCCTTGTAATTTAAGCAAAGCAGCTTGTGGTTAATATGGAGCGGTAGTTCGTCACAAGAATCGAGAAGACACAGTGAAGGTGTACTTTTCATTGCCCTTGTACACAGACGCAGTGCAGCATATTGTATTTTGTTGAGTTTTTCGAGGGAAGAAGCAGATGAAAAAAAGTATGCTTCCATACCATACTCTAGCACTGAGCGGACAAGTGCTCGGTAAATGCGAAGGAGCGGCTTTTTGGCGGCACCCCAAGTCCCAAGTCATGACAGTCAGCATCCGTAGAAGATTCAGCCGCTTCAAGCATTTAGAGTGCACAATCTGGATGTGACTGTGGTAGGTACCGTTTCTCTGGAAGGTAATGCCGAGAAACTTGTATTCGTTTCTTACGGGTATGGAGTGCTGCTGTAGTTTTAGGCAAATAGGTGGGAGGTTTCGTTTATTGGTGAAGAGAACTGCTGCTGATTTTGATTGTGAAATTTGAAAACCCCATCTATCACACCATTTTCCTACTTTCGTCAAAGATTGCTGGCATAAGTCATTGAGTTGTCTGATACACGATCTGCTCTCCCAAAGCGAGAAGTCATTTGCATAAAGTGCAGTTCGTGATCTAATGCCACCTGGAATATCGTTAATGAGGATGGAAAACAGGACTGGACTTAAAATACTCCCTTGAGAATGCCATTGGCAGGATATTTTATCTGTGAAAGAGAAGAACCAACCCGGACCTGAAAACTCCGGTTGGAGAGAAAGGAGCGGATGAAGGAGAACATGTTTCCATTTATGCCGAATTTGAGAAGTTTGAGGAGTAGAGCGTCTTTAGAAACCTTATCGTATGCTTTCTCAATGTCAATGAATACTGCGAGAACGTGATGTTTATTTGCTAGCGACTTGGTTACAATCTCATGGAGACGCATGATGTGGTCGGTTGTTTTTCTTCTGTGACGAAAACCAGATTGAACATCAATGAGGAGGCTGCAAAATTCCAAATACCATTTTAGGTGGTTGACCACCATTTTTTCCATTATTTTGCAGGCGTTGCTTGTGAGGGAAATTGGTCTATACGAGGAAGGGAGGTTGGAAGGTTTGCCAGGTTTGTAAATTGGAATGACAATGGAATGTAGCCAAGACTGTGGGATTACGCCGGTGGACCAGATATTGTTGAACAAAAATAGAACGGTTTCAAGGCAGTCGTGGGACAAATGCTTAAACATTTCCTAAGAAAGTTGGTCATGGCCTGGTGCAGTATTTTTGGTTTCAGAAATGGCGGTTTTCAGTTCATCCATTGAGAAAAAAGCATTGATTCGTGGGTCGCGTGGCCGAGTCGCAGGGGTGGCTTTGCGAAGATCGCCTTGCAAGGTCTGTAGGCTTCTTGTGAAGGCTTGGGGATAGTCGTAGAAGCTCACAGCCTGGAATTGGTTGCCCAGAACGTTTGCTTTGTGTTGGTTGTTGTTTGCCCTTATGCCGTTCTGCTCAAGCTGTGGAATACGAGTGAAGGTGAGAGAACCAGATAGTGTGCCAAACCATAGGAATTTTCGTGCTGTCATTGATGGAGGTATAGTATTACGCCCAGAGTGCTGTTTAGCAGCCAGGATGACTTTTCTGGCGACAGCCCTACGTCGTTTGAAGATGAGTATGTCAATGAGTTGTCTTGTGCGCCACATGCGATTGAACGCATGCTTTTAATTTTTTACTGCAAGCTCGCATTCTTTATTCCACCAAGGAACGCTAATTTTGTGGGAATTTTTGGATTGCGGGATAGACGCCACAGCGGCCTCGCGCATGCAATCTTCAAATGTAGAGTGCATCTCACTGACTGACAGAATTTAACCTATCCGAAAATTTACTGTCACAAAGAAGACGTAAGTTTCTCCAGTTTGCCTTAGAGAGGGGCCATCGAGGCAGGAAGTTGTCCAAAGCAGGTTGAACATGATTTATACGTATGCTTATGATCGAATGGTCACTGCCTAGAAATTCGTTCGTTAGTTCCGTGGAGCAATTACAGGCAATGGAACGGGAAGTTATGGCCAGATCTAAAATGCACCACATGTTTGAACTGGTAAAAGAAAAGTGGGTGGGGGTGGAAGTGTTCAAGACAAAGGAATCAAGGTTTTCAGTAAAGGAGAACAAAAATCTTCCGGCAGCGTTGGAAGTGGGACTGCCCCACAGGCCGTGATGGCTATTAAAGTCGCCGCATATGATGAATTTCCCATATCCTGTCAACTGGTTAAAAAATTATTGATCCAGGTCAGTTCCCGGTGGGTTGTAGATGTTGAAAAGATACAAGTCGTTGAATTTTATACCCATGACTTCCATAGCAGTGTGACTTACAGTGGCAACTTCGGAGTAGGCTATTGAGTGCTTTACAGCAATACACAATCCTCCCCCTTTGCCTAGGTGAGTAGGTCTGTCTTTGCGTAATAAGGTGTAACCCGGAAGAGAAGGCTGATATTTCGGGGTAAGATGGGTTTCTTGTAGGCAAATAATATCTGGTAGAGTGTGGAACGTAGACAGAAATTGTTTAAAATCTGGAAGTTTCCCATAGATTGATCGGCAATTCCATTGTAAAACCTGGACCGCCATTTATGAGAAAAGGGCTTTCAGCTGATCAGCCTCAACAGGCAACCCCATTCGACCACCGGCTGCATCGGTGATGATTTTAAACAGATCGATAGGTTCATTTTTTTCCTTAACAGAGATAGCTTGATTGATGACGTCTGCTGAGAACGCCAGGAATAGCACAGGATTGCCTAACATAAGGCCGCTTGGACAGTTTTCGTCGCCCGAGTGACGTTCGGACAAAGTGGAATCAGTAGTGGTATGGTCATAGCTTATGTTGACAGGGAGACGATGATCTATGTCCATATTTCGACTGCAGCTGGAGTTCAGGGGAAGGGGGGAAGTCGGAGTTGGTAAATCTGGGGATACTGGCACTAACCTGCGTTTTAGAATATTGTTTACAAGCTTCAGCATAAGTCAAGTTGTGGGTATGTTTTATTTTTAAGACCACAGATTCCTTTGTGAACCTGGGGCAGATTTTATCCGAAGCACTGTGCTCGCCGGCACAGTTTGGACATTTAACGAGGGCAGAGCATTGTTTCCATTCGTGCTCTCCACCACAGTTCGAACAGCGCTTCTTTCCATGGCAGTTGGAGGCGACATGCCCGAAGCGGTTGCAGTTAAAACAGCGCAATGGTTTTGGAATGCAGGATTTCACTTTGAACAACAGATATTCCACTCTTACTTCGGTGGGTAACCGGGGAAAAGAAAACTGTAGGAACACCGTTGTCGACCAGCCCGAATCCTTGTTTTTAAACCTTTTTATGTAGGTAACTTTTTGGTGTTCTAAGTTCTCTAGTAAATCCTCTTCTTTAAGGTCTGGAGGAACGCGGTAATTAACTCTTTTATCTCCTGCTGGTTGGACAACCGATGTCACAATTTGTACCGATTTCACGCCATCTGAAAGAAACCTGGCGTTCAGTAACTGACTCATTTGTTGGATGTTTTCACATTTCATCATAAGATTGCCGTTTCTTAATGGAATAGATGCCTGGTAAGTACCGATTAATTTCTTTAAACTTTTGTCAATGAATATCAGGTTGTAGGATTTCAGGTTTTTTTCCTCTGCATTTTGGAGGATGACTGGATGTAACACAGTTATTCCACAACCACTCATTGCTTTCCTCTTCAGCCTTTGAGCCTTTCGCGGAGGCTCTCTATAATAATCAGATGACGCCAGTGAGTCATCCACAACTACTAAGCAACTTATTTTTGGAACAACGGAACTACCTAAACCAATGGAAGCAATCCAGCGAAAATTTCTTGTCGCAAAAAGTGAGCACCAAAGTCTGACCTCAGGAAAATTAACAACGACAATATGGAAGCACCCGAACTTTACCAAGCACTAACACCAGACACAAAGACAAGCAGCGGCAAACCTCGCAACAGAAACGCCTTCACGACTCGCCTAACTCTAACACGGCGAACAAAGACTGAACAACAGGATCTTGTATTGGATCGAACAAAGAACTGAATCCCGCCCAAAAGACTTCACAACGAGCAACTACTCACGAAATGACACAAAGGAATTACACCAATCAAACACTCAGCCTCAAGCAAACACGTGCAGATCCAATAATTGTACTACATTCAATCCCCTCAATTGAAGTCAACCAATACGCTACAACACCATAGCGATCCACAGGTTTTCGTGTCCGTGTGGTCCTACGCACAATGGGTGCAGGTGATTTTCCAGCGTCTGTGCTGTGTGCAAGCTTCCTTGCACTTGATTTCCGCCGTCTTGTAAAACTGCGCGATCATCTTAGCGACTGACGCTCTCCGGTATGGCGGGATCACTAAAAGAGTTTTCAAAATGTCCACGGTGACTAGGCAGAAAGTCCAGCGGGCTATGTATGCCTCTGTTTGAGCTGTTTCACTGCCCCCTTTTGTGTTTGCTTTGTTCTGCTCTGAAAGTGAACCAGCTTCAAACAATCCCACGGGTGCAATGTCTCGCAGAGGCATATCGACTCTCTGCCAGACGGGAATCAGATTTGAGCATAGTTAGGTGTCGCATGCACAAGCACAACCTCATCAACAATGTGATCATACTCAGATGAACACAAATGTCTCTTTCGAAATACAGGTCCAGACGCACTCAACCAAGTGGGAATCGACACGCCAAATGTGGATCGACGTTAAAAATGAAACAGGGCGTTCATATGGCGTCGAACTCGTGGGTCGCATACTTTTTGGTGCTGCCGTTTTGGCGCCGACTATTTGGCGCCGGCTTTTTGGCGCCAGGCTATTTTGGCGGCGAGCTGTTTTGGCTCCAGTTTGGAGACTGACAAATGTGCGTAATGAGAATGGAACACAAAAGATCTTCCAAAGGTAAACATGGAAAAAAGTTTAAAAGCATGGATAAACTTAATTTATATCATAATTGCAAGCAACATCTCGCAAATATTGAAGTGGTGCCCGTGAGTCTAATACCATCAATGAATACCTGATATCTGAACCGTTACTTTCCACTTCGACTCACACTTTTCTGTGTGCTGCCTCGACGTTTATTTTGTTGGTTCTAAGAAAAGCACTTCGTTAAAGTCATGAAACACAGACATACGATCAATCTCATCTCAGTACAAATGCAAATGCACATTGTTTGTTGCTTTTTTGAAAAAAACAGTTGCCTTCTTGAAAAACAGCGACGCAAGATGGAAAAAAGACTGTTCTAGAGGCAACAACGTGAGCGTAATAGTAATCAAGCGGCAGAGGTGAGCGGACTGTCCGATTTTGCGATCCAGGTCCAATCCGGCATTTTTAAACTTAGTCCTAGTCCAACCATAGTCCAAAAAAATTAAACAATGCAAAGCCCAAGTCCCAATAAACTCAAAAATTGAACAAAATACAACTTTTCAACAAAAAAGTTACGCAATTCTTTTCCATTAATTCAGTCCAAATCCGGTGCTGATCCTAAATTTATGAAGCAATTTACAGTCCGAATCCAATCCAAACCAACAAAATTCGTCATAGCCCGGATCCAGTCCAGTCCAATGCTCATGTCTGTCAAGCGGATAAGCGCTAGCGCCAAAACGACGTAGCACCAAAACAGCCCAGTGCCAAAGCACCCCAGCGCAAAAACAGCGGCGCCAAATAGTCCCATTCCGCCCATTCGTTGCGGTACACATGAATAGAATGCAAAGCATCAGGCAAAAGACATTCCCAGTACGCAATATCCAACTTACAAGACTTGGTTGCAGCTGTCCAAATTATGCCATTATAGCGTTCACATTGTCCATTTTCCGGAGTATTATACATAGACGTTCTACTGCAGGCGATAGCTGGCTGACTCAAAAACATCATCAATTCTTTTGGCATAAAAGCCACCCCTCTATCGGAATGAATGTATGCAGGCATACCAAACAATGCAAAAAGCTGGTTGAAATGAGCTATCACAGTCTTAGTATCTACACTGGCACAAGGAAAAGCCAAAGAGAAACGAGAATACTCCTCGACAATTGTAAGTAGCGATCCTCCGTGGATGAAGAAGTGTTATTTAAAGTCTAGGCTTGAGCGTTCGAACGGCTTCGTGGCTTTAGGCTAGGCGAAAGGTGGTTTACAAAAGTTCGGTTTTACTTCAAAACACAAGCGACAACCATCGACAGTCTTTCGCACTTCAACCAACGAACACGACAAATTTTTAGCACCAACAAAATGATTCAAACACTCAATTCCAGGTGGCACAACAACGCGTGAATGGCATTAACAGTACCTTCGTACAAAGTCGCACAGTATGCCCTGGAAAGAACGTCAGGGACTGAATTCAACTACCCTGGACAAACACTCTCAAAATCAAATTCGCTTGAGTTGCATACGCCAACGTATTGTCTTCATCTTTTATCTTACTATAACAGGCCTGCAAAACATACGGCCCGCGTGCTGCATGCGGCCCGCGAGAGCTTTCTCATTTGTAGAAAATGCTGCAAAAGCTGGACCTCGAAAAGTAATTGTCGTTCTGTAATTTCTTCCATACTACAACGAAATCTCTACATCGAATCGAAATAGGCTTTTGCGGCCCGATGCAAATTTATGTTGATATTTTGGCCCTTCGAACTTTGAGTTGTGCAGGCCTTTACTAAAATGTCGCCCATCGTACATAAAAGAAACGGGCTGTTGATCCGTTACAACAGTGAATCGACGTCCAAAAATAGAACCAATTTTCGAATGGTTTCAACAATAGCACAAGCTTCCTTTTCCGTACTTGGCTGATGCAACTCGCATTTGTTTAAGGTTCTCGAGAAAAATGCCACAGGTCGAATTTCTTGACTCAAAGGAGCGGAGATTGCATTGTCTGAAGCGTCCGTTTCCAGCACAGTGGGGAACGTTTCATCGATCACCTTTACGTTAGAAGAACTCTTCAATCTTCTCTTTGCTGTTCTGCCGTCACGTATTCAATTTATGCCCGGCATGCCCTTCGTTTACTGGCTTACGTAGATGTTTTTCAAGCAATCGATAGCTTCCTGATATCAAGCGCACTCGCGGATGTAGGTATATACGGAAGCGTCAGATAAACTGATCAGAACACCTATTTTGTTTTATGCAGATATATTATCGATTCTGGGCAAGTAGTTTTCCAATGTACGCTTCTAGTGCTGCCATCTCCTAGCGCCATCCGAAGTATCAGCTTCAGCAGAGAACACTGGCGGTCTCTAGCATTCATCCATTTTAGCAAAATAAATTGTTGTAACATTTGCACACAGCACACCTATTTACTTTGGCTTTATTTTGCTGTAACTGTGACTCAGCCCTTGCTAAGGCCACTGAGAGAAATATTACCAGGCTGTACGAAGGCCGAGGACGGGTTCCCGAGCTTCTGCGGCCCCAGTCGAAACTTGTATAATTTGTTTGCATAGTAATCAGAGTATAGAGAAAACAGCCACCGTGCTATGATTTTGAAATAGATCAATTTCTTTACCGACAACTGACTTGCACTAGTAATCTTGGATTTGATTACAGAAACTCTTAGCATGCGTACTTTCAATCTCCCGGGCCTCATTGCCTACCGGATCCGGGTTCGATGGATGTACCTCTTGTACCCAGGCCCGTAACCAGCATGGAACACCAGGGGCGGCGAAAAGTTATCTGGGAGGTGCCCAATGTCCAACATATTTTTTCCAGGGGAGGCGAAAAATTTTCTAGGGGTCTTCGCCCCCTTGCACCCCGCTGATTACGGGCCTGCTTGTACCCCCCTCTCATAGGCTCTGATCCTTAACACAAAACATACGAAGTTACTTACGTCCAAACAAACGAAAACTTTCCCATAAAGAGGGCGCCCAACAGAATGCACAACGAGCAACTACTCAAGAAATGGCACGGAGGAATTGCACCAATCAAACAGTCAACCCCAAGCAAAAATGTGCACATCCAGTAATTGCACTACACTTTTGCTCGCGAACTGGTTTGGATTCTGAAGAGAATCAGTCGTTTTTTACTGAGATTCATTCCCGCTTCGTCGCATGCAGGTGAATACCGATCAAGTCTGTTCCCCACTCTCGTCGACTCGGGCTATGAAGGGAGTTGTGACATTACATACCCTTGTCGGTGTTCAATACTCCTGGTGAACGGTTGTGATTAACTCCGCCCACATGGACACAAATGTCTGAACAGGAATACCGTGACTTGTCGGCCGGTAACAAGCGGCTGTCAACTCCGTGCTCCCGCAAAACGCTCCAAAGCTTTTCCCGAGGGACCTGGTCTTATGCTTTCTCGAGGTGGAAAAATATGCGTAGATTTCTTTGGTGTACTCCCAAAAATTTTTCAAAGCGACTGAGGGCAACAAATCCGTCACACAGAACACTTTGTTGATTTGCCAGTATGTGGAATCTAGATTGTGTCCGAAATTCTGCCAAGATGGTATTTCGGATTGTTTTTACCGCGCGTCTGCGCCTCAGCGTACAGCAATGTGAAGACAACCCTGTAAGCTATTTTCTCTGCTTGAATAACATCTTTCACTTCCTGGTTCTACCACGGTGTTACTTTTTTGCAGAGCCAGATCCAGCTGATATTTTCGGAGGGAGGTTGTAACATGTTGTAGCCTACCTAACAACTAAATATGTTTTTGAAAATTTCCGGTGTGCAATTGTTTTTACTTTCGATTTGTGATTACAAGCGCGTAGAATCAAGTTTGTATTGCATGATCACCAACCTCCATACGGAACTAAGTAAATCTTAGGTAAAGTCAGCCATGCATGATTTCTCCAGCATTTACACTATACACAGTGTTTAGTAATCATGGAAAATATTATTGGCAAACCATACTGCTTTGATCAAGTTCGAATAAAAGCTAAAGTCGGGTAGGTTCATTAAACAATTTCGTTGATTTGCACTGAAATATTTCTTTGGCTTACACACCAAAAGCTTAATTAACTGAAAATTATTGGAGTAACTTTTGGAATTGTGGGGGGTATTGCCCTTATTTCCCCCCTAGCTGCGCGCCTCTCTAATAAACATCACCAACCGCTGCTCAAAGTCAAACAAAAAACGGAGAAGGTCTTTCCACTCATCACTGTTAAAATCAGAACTGTCGGTGCTGCCCATAAATTACAAATTCATGAGGATTTTTTGTTTTTATGTGGCTGGCCTTCCATTTCATTCTTTTGTCCCGTACACCACCCGCGCAGCAAACCCTTTGTATTCCTCCGACCAGCAACCATTGAAGGACAGAAATCTGGCGAGAATCTTTCTCAAGGTTGCCGAAAGGCAACAGTTCGAATCATGTTCGACAGACTTACAAGTATGGGTAAACTGGCTGTGTGACGAACGCGTCTTCGTAGTTTCAGCTAACAAATTGTGTATGCTTGTTCATTCGAATGTGGCTAGCAAAATGGTGTCACCGTAGGTGGACACTGCAGCCATCAACGACTGCAAAGTCGGTGGCATTTTTTATGTGTTGATAACTTGTACCAGGAATTGTACATATTTGTCTTGCGTTTATGTTAGATTTTCTTTCTTCGTTCTGTAACATTTAATTGGTGAAAAGTGTGTTACAAGGAGAAAGTAGCGAATGAATAACGCGCAGTCTGAAATGTTTTTTCAAACAGATGCATCGCAAGGGAGTTACAAAGCGCGAGTCACATGATAAATTTTGAAATCTGTTCAACTCAACGTAGAATGGCGGAGCACGTCGTATTAACGCAAGTAGAATGCAAAGTAATATTCACGCCTTCTTCCTGAACTCGCGCACTCACTAATATGCAACGTTCACGCGAATAACAGGCGTTAGGCGTCTGATCAAAATTGGAGGTTTGTTGTAATATCACATGTGACTTTCAGTTTAATTGCATTGGATTAAATCATAACTTTATTATTTACAAATGGTGCATCGCGTTAAAGTAAAAAAGAATAATTAGCGCAGCTCGCCCTCAACGCAAAAGGCATCGGCCCACGTAAATGGTAGTGCTGGGATTGAACTCAAAACGAATGGATCGTTACAGAAAACAGACTGCAGTTGCATGTCAATGTGCGGTAAAGTGGTGGGAAACATACTAATTGATCAAGTTTCATTTGACAGACACGAGAAACAAACCAACAGGGTTTTGAAAGCTGGAATGACACAGCGCTCGTAACGTTACTCACCCCTTCTCCGAGCATTCGTCTAAAGAGTAAATGGATCACGTGGGATCAAGTGAATGGGCTGGCCAAGGTTTTGCGTCCTAAAAAAAGTCATTGTACCTCGAATCCCAAGAGGAAAAAAACAGGAAACAAATTATACGCAGCAAAACGTTTTGATACGTAGCAAAAAATGTTTAGCAAAGCTTGTGAGGTACTCAGGGATTATTTGAAGAAAGTCTGACTCTTTTCACTAACGCTGAGAAAGGTCGTTCTTGGTACGTTGACGAAAACTTTGAAAAATTTGATTGCTTGGGTTGTGTGCGACTCTCACCAACACATGGTGAGTTTTATCAAAATAGAAAACCTAACCAAATTTGCATAAACTTGGAAAAGCGTGAATAGCTTTGAAATCGTTTTTTTAACCGCTTGACTTCGTTGAGGTCGTAGTTTAAGATCTTGTGACTTGTGTGTCGTTAACCGAAGGCGCAATAGTAACGATGTTAGCGCATTGAAGCTTGTTCCTTCACAGGATTTTTTTCTAAGCAGAATTGTTCCCATTACTTGTTTCGTAATAGTTTTTTCTTCTTGTGTTTCAATTGACGTAATCGCGCCATGCCAATCACAAATTATGAAATAGAAATCGTGACATTCATGATAAACGGTGATATAAAAAATTCTCAAACTGATAACCAAGTCGTTTTCCAGCTTATCAGCTAACCTGCATGAACGTTGACGAGGTTAAAGCAGCAGGACCTATGTAAATATAAGATACAGATTTCGGTTATATATCATACGTCAAATCAAATTAATCGAACAATACAATAGTTACTGGTAAAGCAAACACGATATTCCAAATTTTGTAGATGGTACATTTCCCCATATTGTTGCTGCTGAACCTCTGGGAAGAGTGAGAAAACTCAGACCCCATCCAAGTTCGAGTTTGCTGAGGTTTAGTGCTTTCAACGCAGAAACGTTTCCGAGTCCAACAGATGTCCAAAAATCTCACATATTGCATCAACCCATGATTGGCAGATAAAACACGACCTAAAAAGCTTACCTAAATAACTTAAAAACATTGGTTGCATAACAATAAAAACGTTCGTTTAGCCTCCCCTATACCAGCAATCAAAACTTGGCCTCGTGATCAATCGAACATTTCTCAGGACAGTAGGAAAACCTTTTTGAAAGTTATAGCAATCGCATGCAAGTTGACACACATTTCGTTCCAAAGTATCGATTTCTGCGCTGAATCTTTCATGACAATTGAATCGTGTGAGCTACTGTGACTAGTCACGAAGTGCAAATAATATTAGAAACAAACTGCACTTGTGTAACGTTTCGGTAACTTTACTGCCGAGAGTACAAATGTAGGGAAAGCAAATACAGATTTTCAAATTAAAATGGGATATACGCTCCTCGTCCATACTGTGCTATGCTCTCATTCACAGGCTTTGCCCAATCTGGAAAAGAGTCCAAACTGAAGTAGAAAACACCGTAGGTGTTAATGAAAAGATTTATCACTGCCCAGCCGATAATCTTCAGTCCTATGCCGGCTTTGACCTGAAAGAAACGTAATTCAAGCTGTATATTCGTTCAAGAAAGACAACATGACCTTTTCAGTAGGTTTTATTTGAAATTTACATTCGTTTTTTCTGGCGAAAAAAAACTAAAAAAGACAGAAGTGGTACGTTGTCATAATGTTAAAACATCTTGATGAAACAGCTGGAGTTTGTCAGTGAAGGACTACCCAAACGGAAATTTTCCTTGGCATTTTCTTGCATCATGCATGGGAATATCGGCGTATCATTGGTTTTTCCTACACCGTAGAAACCTATGATATTTCGTGTTAAATAAGAACAGGGG
>Ga0210059_1006604_pt1 | contig 18572 bp, 12 predicted proteins | sample Ectturendosymbi2_FD_188042 | JGI IMG/M metagenome (GOLD analysis project Ga0210059, IMG submission 188042) | Ecteinascidia turbinata endosymbiont from Florida, USA - Sample 2 (SPAdes) (version 2) | ecosystem: Host-associated > Tunicates > Ascidians > Unclassified | place: Key West, Florida... | reverse complement strand
CATAGAATGTTTTTGGTCATCTTTAAATGAGAAGATTGCAAAATGTTCTTTGTTAAGTCACGAAATCGTCACAATAGATCAGCCATTGATAGAACTATTGCGCTAATACAGAAGAGCTCGGCCTTGCGTTTTTTTGCCATTCGTTCTTGCGTGCTGTACTGCAACCCACACAGCGGAGATAAAACCCACTGTGTTCTGTACATCTGAACTGTTTTGAGGGCTTGTACTGTTTACATTTAGTTGTTACTTATAATGGCAGCGCCAAACTGAAAGCTGAACTTTGCCTGTTTACAATGGAATCAATGGAATGAACTGTTTTGTTGCAAACACATTGCTCATGTCACTTGGGCACCAGGAACATTCTTTTGTACGAGTGTGTTGTTTTGCTACCTTGGTTATTTTTTGTTTTGTACACGAGGCTAAGCTTACAATTCAAAGACACCAACATGTAGTGACACGAAACTTCGGCCCGTGAATAACCTGCCAAACAGTTCTACACCCTGACTCGAAAACGTTGAACACCCCTGCCATAGATTCCAGGCTAACCTGAAAGATTAAAGCGTTTTTAATAATACTTCTCGCACGAACGCGATGCCCCCTCAACATCGACTCGAATTGCACCAGAAATTTACAAAACAGCGTCAACAGCGTTTCGCTGAAATTCCCAGCGTACCGGTCAAAACTCTGGACTGTTTAGGGAATCCTCCTGAACTACATTTGCAAAACGACGCTTCAGTGAGAGCATAAACGCAAAAAAAAATTTTCTAGCCTCGGAGCAGTCCGTCACCAGTAATCCTGTTTTCTAGCACAACGTTTGAAGGAACAAGCTGATATATGGAGATGTTGGTCAGCAGAACGACGCGTGTATTGATAGAGGCCGTCTCACCTGAGCCGCTTGGCGTTGCAAAGAGCTGACAAATTAGTCCTTGTTGAAGTAACTCCACTCAAGAATAGTTCCGTCAGTGACGGCATAAGCTGCAAGAAAACACTCGTGGTTTGGCTGGTTACCGAAATGCTGTCTAATATTCTTTACACCGATTGCGAAAAATGACAAAATCAACATAATAGTCCTGAAAAAAGTAACAGAATGATAATTGTGCAAAAAGCAACATATTACTTAAAATGCAGAAAGCAACAAAATGCTAAACATGCAAAAAGGCAACAGAATGCTTGAAAACGCAAGTGGCTAATAAAAATGCAAAAACCAACAGTGCTCATTGCAGCGTTTGTGAAAAAATGCCAAAGGCAAGAGATCAGCTCAAACAAAGCATCAGCGCATCCAACGCTGTGTCTGTAACGCTCAGTGCGGAGCTTCGTACCTTGAAAGCGCTTCGCGGCAAGCTAGCGATTGTCGTCATGCTTAGATGCAAGGATCGCAAGTTGGAAAAGTTCGCCACGGTCAGATTCTCGCTGTTCAACTGGTTCCAGCTGTAGTCGATCTCTGAAAGGGAGCGGCTGAACGGGAGCCCTGTTTGCGACGATCTCAGCTGGACCGGCTGCGACAAGTAGCTCCTGGAAACCCCGGGCGCGTTAGTTCGCTCAGGTTCGGAATTAACCCCGCGTAATCCTTGCTCGACCAATCTTCGACCGTTACCTTCGCGCCTTGAGCACTCGCAGCCGAACCAAACTCCTCCAAAGCGACTCTCGGTTGATGCTCTGGTCCCAACGTGTGTGCGATATGTTGAGGGTGGCGAGGTGGACGAGACTGCCGAACGCGCCCCTGTCTATGGTCCGCGTCCTGACGCCGGCGTCAAGTGCCATCGAGAGATCAAGGACTTCGAGCATCGACAAATCGAGCAGTGTTTCCCTGCGAAGTCGGTTACCTTTTACTTGATACACCAGAAAATGTTTTTATTGAAAGAGCCAATCGAATTTGATTGCGCATTTTTTAGTAAATTTTCAACGCCTGGCATTCTTTAACAAGTTGGTACAAAAAAAACGACATTTTAGGGAAGTACAGTTGCGAGAGAAAATTTAAAAGGCTCGTCGAGTCTTCAATCGTCGTTTTGTCTGGAAAGTGTCGTTAAGCAGTCGCCAAATCAACACCCATCTGCTCCTCACATGTTTCAAGTTTCTGATACGCCGAAGGCAGCTCTGACGTCATCAGGCAAGTGTAAGTGCAAGTCGCCAATTATCATGTTGTGTGTAGAAAATGCCTCAGAGCAAGATTTTGAGAAACATTTAGTGACCGCTACGAATCATATCGAAGTAAATGAGAAACGCATCCAAGTAAGTTTGCGCCGAATTAGAGCAGTGTCAGAGTGCAGTTGGTACACGGACAACCACGCTGCAAAAGAAACTCTGCCTTCAAGCGTAGGTAACGGTTAGAGTTCTGTTCCTTGCTGTTTTTTTCGCTGAAACATTTCAGTAATTTTTTTCTGAGACATTTTGGTCACTGAAACACTGCGGTCATCTGTGTAACAGTTGTACTAAAACTCGCCGTAACAGTGTTTCCAGCCTATATTTTCAGACATTCTGACAGAATTGACTTAATTTTATCGGTCATTTGAAAAACATTGCAGTCCATGACCGAAAAAAAAACAGATTCCGTGTGCAACGTATTTTGTTATATTCTACTAGTGGTACGAGATTTGAAGTGATGCGGTCACTACTTGAGTAGTTTGTGAAAAGGATTGCCTTTTAAACATTTGTTGCCTGTTGTGATTGTGACCTTGCTTCCAAAAACGACAATTCGATTAACTTGCTTCCGACCGCCGTTCAGACTGCTGTGAACATAGCAAGTGCTCTGTAGCGGACAGTTACAACTGTTCAAGAATTTTTCATTGTACCACACTTCGAAGCGCGTTTCTCACCAACCTGCATATCCGTTTTATGCCGACTCCAGCCAATGAAAGTTCGCGAAGTTGTTTTGGCAACCTGCTGCCTGTCAGCGTTCTTATGTTGTAGTTGTAAGATAGCTGTAGAATCTCCAGATCAGTCAAATGCGAAAGATCAGGGACTGAGGTCAGACGATTGTATTGCAGAGACAACTTTCTCAGCTGACAGAGTGGCTCGAAGCTGTTTTCGTAGACGTGTTGTATTCTGCGAAAGTTTGCTTGGGTGGCGGAAGTCAAATACAACTTAACATTTTTTCCTTCGTTCTGGCAACAAATTTTTTACAAACATTTTCGGCTGTTGCAAAACTTGGACGTGTCCTGTCTCAAAATTCCACACGGAAAAGAAAAAAAATCAAGATAATAAAACTTTTGCGTCGCATCGACTGTGCACAGGGATGTTTATCTCGGGCAATCCTCAACTTGCCAGAGATACTCGAGTTTTGAAGGTAACTTTTAGTGGACGGTGCGTTGGGATTGCTGCCATGAACTGTTCAGTGTGACCTCTACGACTACGATATTAGAAACGGGAAAACAAACATTAGTAATTGGTCGAAAATAAACCAGTTCTAGCTGCTTATTCCGTACAAATGCCTCCATGAAAAGTTTAGCCACACCCGAGCTTTGAAGCAGGTGTGCACAACCTGCGACCTTCGATGAAAAAGTATGCGGTCGTGAACATGTAATTTAAAGTATTAATTATGGCGGCAGTGCGTCAACAACAAAAAGTCATTGTCTCCTGTATGATGATACATAGAAATACAGTCAAACAGACGTGTGGAAGCCGGCTAGCCTCAATGTGCGGAAGCAGAACAGAAACAATGCAAAAATAAAAAAATATTAGGAACTCACGGGCGATCGTAATCATTAAACATAGCGTAATGCGGCTCGCAATAGCGAAAGGGTTGAGCGCCCCTGCTTCAAACCAACGTTAAAGATTTTTGTTTGCGACACAATCAACCACCTTTGGCATTTACGGGTGCACGACTTGGTAGCACGGTTATACAGACAAAGTGTTAACGGAAAGGCTTGTCTACAATTTCCAATCGCTTGTATGACTTTTTCCTTTTTTTCCAAAGCAATCGTACCTGTTAAACGAGAAATCCGCTTCGTCAACACGTTCCGTCACTTCCTCCGGCAAATCGTGAAATTCGTCTCTGATCTTCCTCAGGAGATTGTAACGGTAGTCGAGCGAAATAAAACGAGGCCTCACGGAGCGACTTTCCTTCTTTCTCGCGCTGTGATTCTCGCTTATATCAAACAGCAGCCTTAATAATCTTTGCGAGGAACAGTCAACGATAATCTTCACTGCGCCGTTCACGTCAGTAACGTCTTTACACACACATCGTTTCAAACACGCGCCGTTGCCATCTCCCAACCAAGGCGTCAGCTCATGTGCCCGTTTTGAAGTTGCAGCTGTTAGCGTTCCAAAGAATACCAGAAAACAACACAGGGATGCACCCTTTCTCATTCTTGCCGTATCTGCTTATCGTTTACTTTCTCGGCGGTAGAAACACTGGCACTACACTGAAGCCCTGCTTTTCGCAAAAAAATCAACGAAAAAAGCAAAAACCAGCAATTTTTCTCCGGAAGGATTAGAAGCATTTTGCGGAGAAGTACTTCCAATTTCGACCTGTAATTTGTCCGCTGTGTCCACGCGCGAAGTTTACTTCGCTTCAGATAAAATCGCACTTTTGCACCTTTCCGTCGTACGGGTCTGGACCGCCAGGCGGCATGCCACCTCCGTTTGCGTCAGCGAATCGGAATTAAGGTCAATTGATTCGCGTGCCACCAGACTTGCAGGCTGCCGCTTTTGACACCTCTGACGTCAGCAGTTCACGCTAGCCTCGTTTTTGACGAGATTTCGAACATTTTTATTGGTACGCATGACAGATGTGTACAATTATGTCGTGGCAACAGTTGTAGTAAGTAGGGAGGCCAGACTGCGTGGCGCACAGCTGGTTGTCCATTGCAGCACTTGAAAGCTTCATATCGTCATCGTCATCGTTTTCAGATTTCAATTTTTCGAACCTTTTTCACAATCAAGACCGTGTGTTTGGGTGGTTTAAAAGATCCTGTTAATTTCTTTTTCACTCCTTGTCAAACCGCTTCGTCTGGAGCATTTGTGTCGCATGCAACAGAACAGGAACAACATAAGCACTTCGTTTTTTGCCTTGCCTGCCTGAACGAGACTTTCATGATGGCTTTCCTGTAAACAAACAACGCATGCTATGTTCAGCACCCGACTGGCTTCGTTGGTTTTTACTCCACTGCAAACTCCGCCGTGCTGCAACGACGTTCTTCCCAGTCAATGGAACAACTGTTCGGTGAAATACCCGACAGAAAGTCGAACGCTGCAGTGATCCCGAAGACTTCCATATTAGCCGTGCTGTTCAGCTCTCGGTTACCACCGTTAGTTGCTCATCGCTGTGTAGAATATTTGTGTTACCTAAACCCACACTCGACTGTAGACCTTGAGCGGAAAAGCATACCTGCGCTAATTGCACTTTGCTTTAAACAGCAGCATTCACAGTCGCATGCAAGAGCGTGTGCAAGACATGATGTAGCGTAAACATGATGGCAAAGCGCAGTGAGCTTGCAGCGCGGTCAAGTCAAATGTGACGTAACAATTACCTCTTGCACTGTGTTTTTCGTGTCTCTTCCTCGCACCCAGAATTCAATTGACGCAATCGTCCTGTACTGATCACGTCCTTGACCAGCACTTCTGTCGAAACCGTTATTTTCGTCTTCTTCGCTTAAAGATACAATCGCAAAAGCTATGCTCCGAGCCGCGCAATTTTTCACACACGTTGTCGTTTGTTGATGAACACATTTCGACGTGTTTATGTTATGTTTTAGTTTTTTTTCTATTCTGGCTCCAAGAAACTGCCACGTTTCGATGTTTTGGGCTAAGAATTAACTTCCTAATTAACTTCTGCGCTTTATTCACGTGTATCTGTTTTGATCGCAGGTTTACGTCGAAGATTTGACAGCTGAAGACTTTTTGCTCATTCTCTCAACCTCCTTCCCACGACTCCCAAGGCCGTCATTGGAAAAGATGGTTGCTTTCAACTCGAAGGTGCTTTTTTTCGTTTTTCCGCCAAATCGCTTTGTATAGTTGGAGAGCAGTTGTGTATGCGGTGATTATTATCACCAGCAAGACTTTTTGCGCTCGCAGTAAAGCTCAAGCATATTCGGCAGATTGTGGAAGAAAGTCATGGAATCTAGGGGATAGTGTAATATAGGGTCATTTGGTTGACTCATTCTCCTTTCACCGTGTTTCCTTTTTCTATTTTGTCCCAGGCATTGTGATTTTATTCAAAACCCACCTGACCAGATGAACCAAACATTCCTGATATACGCGTCGATATTCTCCGCAACAAAGACAGTGATTTGTAGAATGCATAATTCCTAACTGGAAACCTCTACTTAGGGCAAAAAAGCACAGGATTTCGAATCGAAATCTTCGAATTTCAAACCCCTTCGCCAACTGACAAAGGCGTCCAGTATCGTGGGCATGTTTCCACTGAACTGTACCAAAGGACTTGAATAACATGCTGGACACTTATGCGCCTTCGTGTTGTCCATCGCAGAGTGGATCGTGCCTTATCACTAAATTTTGAAAACAAACAAGAACATTTTTTGTGTATCGCACTTCCTATCTCCAGGGCGCTCTTTTCCTTATCACATTTTGTATAATATGGACAATCGCTTATATTTCAACATTTTCTTTCCGGTGCGTATGCAACGGAAACGATGTAAGCAACGGAAATGTCGTATTCAACGAAAACGTCATCTGTTCCGCTCAGGTGCACAAGCAGGTCGTGGTTGACCGCGCGTGGGGTCATCGAGGCGCACCGTGGGAGTTCAATCTGCGAGACTTGTCGCGATGGTGCGCTCTGGCGGCGAAAGATGTCAGTGCCGAGATTCCGCTCGATGTCGGCAAATACGCTTATCTGGTGTACTGCGAAAGACTGCGCACAGCCGACGACAAGACGAAGGTTTGTTCTTCAATAGCCTGTGCCTGTTGTACGTCGGGAACAGTCACCAAAAGGACTCGTAGCGTGAAATATAAGTTAAAACTTTTTCGTAATGAAAGAGTTTTTTCGTAATTTGTTCTTCTGTTGTAAATTCAATTTTCTTTAAGTCAAAACAAAAAAAAACTCCACAAGTTAATATAGCGTTCTCAACGTTATTCGTGCTGTTTTTTTGCATTGGTTCACCGAAAACATGTATTTCAAAGAATCCTCTATGCACAGTTAAATGCAACTAGCGTTTATACTTAAGTGAAATAAGTTCGACCTGTTAAACGTAGATTTTAAAACCATTCACTCTGTCGCTTGCTATCCACGATTTCTGTCCTTACATTATGTTTGAAACGTACACTTAAGTTCCGCTCTGTCAAATCTTTCAACCCTTCCGGTAATAGACAAAGACATTGAGCAGATTGTCCGGTCCTCGACTCTAAGATACTTGTTCCAGGCGCAACTGCTCGTGTCTATTTTTATCTCGGCCATCTGCTGGTTGTTGACTGAAGCAGAGTGTTTTCATTCGAAACCCCTTTACCTTGTTGCGTTGTTGCAACTTACTGGTTGTTTTTCAGATGACTGAGTTGTACAACGATGTCTTCGGAAGCGAAGCGTATTGGCCAACCCGGGCGTTCCGCATCACCGCACACACCATACAGGTGATTTCACGCTCAGCAGTTAAAGCGAGGAAACAAACAGTTAGCCGTTTGTTTTTTTGTAATCTATGGGAAATTTGTTTCAATTGCGTTTAACAGACCTTTCTCTGTCTAGTTTGGCAACGCTGTCATGAAGAGGGAACGATCCTACACTGCATCGACTGCAGACCGACTCGTCATCACCACTAGTTTCCTCCACTCTGCCGAATCTCTTGTCCACGCTTTGAATCAGGTAGACGTCTTTCTCGTGCAAAATGAGTTTTGTATTTACTTGGCGAAAGCAAGGTTTAATCCTTGACTACACGGATTCCTCACGCACGGTGCACTGCAATCTTTTTTTTTCGCGAAGACTTTTCGGTCATTTTTTGCTGAGACATTTTGATCACCGAAACATTTCGATCATTTGTCTCACAGTTGTAACAAAAACTCGCCGTAGCAGTGTTCATTAGCCTATGTTGCCAGACATTCTGACCGAAATGACTTTGTTTTTTTTTGGTCATTTCAAATTAATTTCGGTCTGTGGCCGAAAAAAAGCATTCTACAATCTCTCCCCCCCATTGATCCGGCAGTCGCAATAATCGACACGTGACAAGATCTGCCGAAAATTTCCCCCATAATATGTTTGTGTTACGTTTTTACTTTCGACCCATCGGTGTACCCGCGGCTAAGTTCTGATGTGTCTGAAAATATCCCTCAATGCCGAAGCTCAGTTCCTTTGAACGTTGATGTGTCAAGGCGGTTTTTGTAAGTTTGGCACGCCACAACGTCCAAGTACGTTTCATAAACTTCTCGAAACAGCTTGCGTCATCGCACGGTCGATTGCGCATTTTTTGAAACTGCAGCAGAAATATAACAATGGCACAAATCAACCGTGGCATTTATCCTCGTAATGAGTGAGTGACGAAGTGCGGTCAGCCGTGATTGGCGTTTTCATCCGTAACTTTTGTCATTTGCGTGCCGCTCGTATTTTCAGAAATGGCCGTGCCTTCTGACTGGGCCCAGCGGATCAGGAAAATCAAGATTGGTCAGAACCGTGGCCGCCCTGGCCGGTCAGCACCTGAGGGTGTTGGCCACTAACAGCGCCATGGACGCCATAGAGCTGCTGGGAGGCTACGAGCAGTGTGATCACGTGGTCAGGGTTGTTGAAAGCTTGCAGCGAGTTCGGAGGTGAGGTCAGCTCTGGCGATCCATGTGCACGGAACAATTATTGCCAGTGTGTATGGGGGGGGGTAGGGGTGATATTATCGATGCGATTGTGTTGATTTCCCGCACCACGGGCGGAATTACGATTTTACATCGTAGAGCGGGTGTGGGCAAACATTTTCTATGGAAGACCATAATGAAAACTTCATTGCTACCGGGAGGCGCATATATCACATCTCTGAACCCTTTAAAAACTGTGACAAGAACTTTTTACATCCGCCAGCACAAAATAAAGGTGGCAATAGTTACCTGCTGCTGAGAAAATCTCGATACTTCTGATCGAGGCATGTGAAACCTTTTTCACTAACGAGCCATATTCGATTTTTGGAAAGTAATCGTGTGCCGCATCGATTTTCATTGGATGAAGCTTTAATTTCGTCTATTTTAAACTACCAACCACATGCCGGCGACAAGCTTATTGAAAAATTGTGCATTAGATGAGACGTGTGATACGGTTACCAAAGTATCTGCAGAGGCAAAAATCCCAATGGCCACTTTTCGCGACTACCAACAATGCCCCCGCGGGCCGTAGTTTGCCCCCTGTCACAAGGAAAAAAAATCGCGTCAAATTTATTGCCTGTTTCAGTCTCAGCGCCGACTGCGTATTCCTGAAAACTCCTGAAAAGCAATTATGTTTATCTCTTTATGTTTTTTCGTGTTTTTTTTCTGAAACACGTGTGTCAGATTCTTATGTTTTTTTCTTTTTTTCTGAAGCAAATTGCTAAGTTTGTGTTTGTTATACTCGAGGTGCAGCAACTTTTCATCAACAATGATCTTTTCCTGTTCAATTTTCATGCCTTTTTTATTTTTACTTTCAGAAGTTTATTTGATGAAATGCAGATTCATCTAAAGCAAGGCAGAGACGAGAGCTTTCCTCACTTAATGAAGGTTTGTTTGCGTACTTGAATGTCTTGTTTGTAACAACGCTTGAACAGTGATTCGGAAGATTTAAAAAAGTAAAGTCACTATCACTGGCAACACGTCGATCGCTCCTGGAGAAAATATCGAAATGCTCCTTCGTGCCATCGATGTGATGAGTCCGGTTAATTGAACGAAACTCTGCAATGTTGTACACTAACTTGGGTAACGCAAAGTCTGATGCAGGCCATATCAAATGTTCACGCGGGCCGCAGGTTACCCAGCCCTGCCTTAGGTCGTAAGAGGCTTCTTCTTAGACGATAGAGGCTTCTGGCATAAGTACCTGCTTATCACGGAGCTTGTTTTTACGCAATGTTGTACTCAAAATTGGGCAACCAAAGTTCTGATGCCGGCCATATCTGATGTTCACGAGGGCCGCAGGTTCCCCCCCACCCCTGTTTCAGACAATCGCAGGTTTCATTCCAGATGGTTGATAGTTCATTCCGAATGGTGTGGGGGATTTGCGTCAGTAGCTTCAGGTTCATTTACCACCACACACGGATTATGTGCAAATTCCTCCGCACTTCCTATGAGGGGTGGTACCCGTTTCGTATTGATCATCATTTCTAGGATTTCTTTCTCTCACAAAGTCTACGTTATTTTGTTAATCCCATGCAACTGTGGTTAACTGCACACATTGCTGTATTTAGAAATGTATGTTCTATTTCAGGCTGTAGAGGAGCTTGACTCATTCGTTCAAACACTAAGCAGCGCCGCCAGTGCACGGGATATCGAGAAGTGTTTGGCCGCTGTGCGGCAGTACGTGCAAGCAATCAGGATGGCTGTGAAGCAGCATGTCCGCGAAGAGGAAGCAAAGTCGGCAACCAATGGTAACAAAATGAAAGCGTGCTGTTGCAATTCTCATCTTTTTTCTTGTAACTTCTGCTCCACGATACAACAACCCGTTAACACCAAATTTGATGCATTCACCGGAGGCCGCAAAATGAGTCTTCCAAACAAAAAACAAGCTGTAGTCAATTCACGATAATCTCGGTTTCACTGGTCTGTTTTTTTTGCTTTGTATCAGAACCTTCAGGTGCTAATATTTGTTGTGTACTTGCTGCCTAACGTTTTTTTTCAGTTTTCTGTTGCTTTTCTCGGAAATGAGCGATTCCAATTAAAACTGCGGACGTCAACAAACTTATAGTAATTCAGCAACACGATTCATTCACCCAATCGGGTTGCGTGATCAAGTCCCACATATGTTTATTTTCAAATTTCCTTCGTTTCAGCGGCTTTAGATTGTTGCTTAGCAACGGCGTCAGAGAAAACCAGTGAAGGAACTTACGAATGGAAGGACAGTGTTTTGGTTCAAGCACTAAGAGATGGTGAGTTCACAGAAGAGACATGGCTCCGGTATTACCGGTTATTTGTTGCATGTATGGTGGTGACGCCCAAGGCTTTTCACTCAATGTCAATAAGTACACGAAAATGCGAACTTGGTCATTAATAAGTGCAAGTGGTGTCAGTGGTTTGTTGAGGAATCGAATTGCTGGCGGTGCTCGTGGTTTCATCAAAGATTATTAAACAGAGACAACAGAAAAGAGAAATATTTGTCCGTTATTGCGTCTCGCTGAAGTTGCTGGCAAAGAAGCAGTCCTCATAACAATACTTCAGTACACGTTGTTTGACAGTGTTGTGAACTTTTTATCTTTGCTCCCACTGCCAGTAATATTGGGTTGATGTTTAAACATTTTCCTCTTCCTGGCACTTCACAGAATGTTTGTCACTACGCACGGCAGACCGTCGTGCCTGAACCGAGCAAATCGCTTCCACGCGTCTGTCTTCCTGCTTAGTTTTGACCCATACAGCAGACCAGTTTTTTTAGCCTTTCTGCTGCAGCATAACTTTCCGCAAATGTTTCCTTTGCTCCTGGAACATTATGCAGTGATCCGAGTGTCTATCCTACTTTCTGTAATAAATCTCTGAAACAGCCTATTGTTACAACCACATAGTACTGTGGCGAATTTCGTCTCGGCGGTCAATTTCGGTCTGTTTCGGCGGAACCCGAGCAACTCGTGGAACCCTGAGGTTCCGCGGAAACCCGGCTGAAAAACACTGCAGTAGACAAAAAGTTTTTATTAGCGCACGGCCGCCATAACTTACATTTTAAAATTCCATGTGCACAACCGCATAAATTTTATCGCATGCCGCATGCTGTAGACCTTGTTGTGCGAGCACTTATGTTGAACCGGCACGCGCATGTTGTATTTGCCCTTCGGTCAAGGTTGATGGCGTTGTGCCACGTTTCGGCAGGCGATTGGCTGTTGATTGATGACGCGAACTTCTGCTCTCCGTCGGTGCTCGACCGATTGAACGCCCTGCTCGAGCCGCATGGTGTCCTCAGTGTGACCGAACGCGGATTGATCGATGGAAAGATTGTGGAAATCAAACCGCATCCAAACTTCAGGTTAATTGAACGTTTTGCTTTTATTTTCGACGCAGACTGTTACATAGTTATCCATACCACAACATTCGCCGTGATGATTAGAATGTGAAAATATTTTGCACGTGGCTTTGTCGCCACAGCATTTGAAAAATGCACGTTTTCTTCAAACTCGACCGGAAGCTTACTAGGTGTTGATCTCGTTTTAGATTGTTTGGACAATAATAGACATTGTTTTTCTTCGAAGCAATGTTTTCAAAGGCGTTTTGAAATACCGAAACGGTCTTTCAAATGTTTCCAAACGTCTCTCAAGATGCAGTAGAACCTCACCATATAACCAGGGCCGACGAGCGAAATTTTACAAGGGGGTACGAAGACCGATACCGTTCCCCCTACCTCCTGGGGCACTCGTCGGAAATTGTGCAGCATGTTTGTATAGTACACAGAATGTAGATAAAACAGCTAACATGCTAAGACTTAGAACAAATACGTTAATTGCTACACTGACTTACACTGGGTAATTTTGAGCTTGACTACAGAAGAGCTTAGCATGTGCACTTTCATCCTCCAGGGCCTCACTACCTAACAGGCCAGGGAACGCCTCTTGTACACCCCTGTGATGGTCCCAGCACATAACAACCGCCAAAACACACTCAAATCTTTCTTTACGACCATCTCGGTATTCAGACAAAACAGTTCAGGTCTCTCAAAATGTCCTTGCTCTCAGCAAGACCAAATATGATATAAAACTGCTTCGAAGTGAGTTCAGTGAAGCATCTACCCTATTTTTTCAAACAGCATCTCCATGCTGCAACAGCCTGCCATTTCATTCCATTGCTTTGTCTTATCCCAGATTGATATTCGCTTTGGACCCCCTCTACGGCGACCTCTCCCGGGCGATGAGAAACCGTTGCATTGAGATCCACTTGGTGGCGCCAGACCTGGCCTCCGAGGACGCATTCGCTGCGGACGAGGCCGACCTTGTCCTCCGGTCAAAGTGCGCCAGTTCCAATGAGCGTCAGCTGATTCGCAAACTCACTCATAAGCTGCGACAAGAACCTGGTTGGTTACGATTATATTCGAAGCGTTCCGACGAAGTCAGAGTGATTGATTATTATCAGTTTATGTGTGGGTGTTTGTTCTTTTTATCCACCAAGGCTGGAGCGTGTGGAGCAAAGTTTTGTGCAAATATCTAAGAGAGGGTAGGGGACATAAAATGCTTTTGATTTAAAGTAAGTTGAACTGTTTCTGAATCTGGTGAATTGCTGGGATGTGAATAGGTTAAGAAGGTCAAAGCGTCCACCTGGTTCAAGTAAACATTTGATTGTGCTCAGTTTGAATTGGATATTTCGCATTTCCGTTGCTAAGTAGCAGACGTTGTACCCGCTACGGTTGAATGCGACCATGCCAAGTGTAGCTTGTCATTGATCTGCTGCTACGATTGAAGATCTCCCAAAATTTGATTCCAGTTTAGTATTTATGCGAATCTCGTTTCTCAGCAGAAAATCGAATCTCTGCTATGGCCGCCATCGTGGAACAAGCAAACAGAACACTGTCCATTAACAGAAGAGGCCTGACGCGCGGGGAGGTAAGAAAACAAAACTCCTCTTCGTCTCATTATGATGTAACGCAGTTATTTTCATTCTGAAGCAGCGCGTTAATTTCATGATATAATCCCGCGGTAATCCCTTCAAAGCCACTGGTGCGAGTTGTAGTTTGAACCCAGAGTCGATTGATTTTTCTCCAGGAAGAAGACCCGTCCCCCCATCAAGATTTTCCCCCTTTCGGCAAAATAGCCGTTCCCTGTGTCCGCGATTACATGCTTTGGCCAAGATGGGCCCTTGCTCTGCGCCAAATGGACTTTTTCAATGACCTGAAAGAACCACAGGAAAGGTAAACAGCTCTTGCTCTTCTTGATGGCATGCAATTTTTTAAAATATATTTCTTTGTGTAACGCTCTAACATATTACTGCGCAAGGAAATGCAACTTTACGTTTGTTTTTCTCCTCACTAAATACTAAACCCCCACAATGCTGGTTCGCTCTCAGCATGATGTTGTTGGCGTCCTCGGCGTGGTATGAAAAATGTTCCACTACACTTCGATTCAGACCTAACGGTGGTCTTTAAAGAAAAATCTTCACTGAGTATCAGCTTTTCTCATATATTTGCACGTCACTGAACTGCCGGTAACATTCCTGAAAGATCGTTTCTCTGTGTCAAATGATTGCGTCTTCATATTTCGAAAGAGTCGGCATTACTGCAACGTTTTCGTTCTTGCATGTCCACTTGTTTGAGTTGTGATCTTGTTCGAAATTGTCTGATGCTTTATTGTTAACTTTCCAGCGACTTGGACGAAACAGTGTACAAACATTTCACTTTGTGCTCGTACCTGAGAATATACTTGGAACACGCTTCACAACTTGACTGGAAGATAAGGATTTTGCTTCTGGAAACATATCTTCCTGGTTTAGAAAAACATTTGGGTCAGTGTCATTGCTTTTCATTGGTTTTCCATCGCAGTAAGAAGCATCGCATTCGTTGAAGCGCTTATGGCAATGTATTTCAAAACAGCATGTTTCGATTATATAACTGACCCTTTATTTCGCGCTAACTTGCCAGACAGTTAAAGCCGTGTTTGTTTTTGTCTTGGTGCAAATTACCGTAAGGAGTTTAGGTTTGATGATCAATAAATCCTATTTTAAAGTATTGTTGCAATATTCCAATATTATTAGCTCCAATAGTCAAACCAACAGTAATAGGACATTTTCTCAAAGTTATCGAAGTAACCACTGCAAGCCGCCGACTCGTTTCGATGCAAAGTCTCTTTTGCTTTCATCTGAATTCTTTTTTATTTTTCCCATTGTTTTCGTCTTGCAGCGATCAAGAAATCAGATTCGCAGTACGTCTGCCACAACTACGTCAAGCTCTGCCAAGATATCTGCAGTGACGTATTTTCTTGTGACGTTTTGCAGAAGTCATTCGATGGGGTCAGTTCCGAACTTTCTGTCTCCTCAATTTTAATCCAATGCATAAAGTTCGCGACCTTCCAACTCTTCGTTTCTTGCAAAGTTGAATCCAAACTTTGTAAATCGTTTTTCAAGCTTCATAGACGCAACATCTGAATCGATTGCCACCCTCGTACAACTTCTGTTCTTCTTTCAGCAGATAACTGATCTGAGGAGCTTTCCTTGGGACCCGCGCTGGTCAATGCAGACTCTGCAGTCACACCTGCACGGTAAGCGTCTCTGAACGAAATCTCACAAATACGATACGACACACGCGAACTCATAGTCTTTTACTTCCCGTTCAACTGTTGACGAACATTCACTGCATGCGGTCCTGTGTTGCTTGGTAACGGATGAATCTTGTTCCTGATTTGCAGGTTCGGAGTCACGTGACTTTACTTCACAACGATCGATGGCGTTTTACGTCACTCAACGCTTCTGCACCGACGCGGCGCGTTCCAAGTTGCAACGGTCTTCCGGAAAGAAGCGGACTTCGGCAAAGAAGTTCGTAACCGACGATGCCGCGGACTTGTCCGGCGGAATGTTCGGCCCCTATCCTATCTATTACGCGAGCTGCTTGAAACGTTCTACTAGCAGCTAGATGATTGTTTGTGTTGCTGAGAGTCGCCAAAACAGGGGATTTGCAAAAAGCGCCTCAATCTATGTCATACAAGTGTAAAGTGGGCTGTCAGGATTCAGTGTGTCGTACTACTAGGCAGTTACTTGGTGTGGACCGCATGGTGGTAGCAGAGCGCCGACGATGCATTTTTTGAGCTGACTTATGGTTAGACTAACCCTGATACCCTAAATCGTGCGGACCTGTCTTTGCACCTGTCATCACACCTGTCTTTGCAGGGCTTTGAAGACCGCCCCCACCCTGTCCCTGGCAAAAGCCTTTCATGACAATGCTGTGCAATTGTGCGACCTGCCTCATCCCGTACTCTCTTCCACTTACGAGTTGTACGAAGCCTGGTACGTAGACAATGACCTCTATGGTTGTTTGTTTGGAAGCTTTGGGTAGCAAACTTCCCTATTATTTACTTACAAATGTGTTTTCGTTCTTTCCATCAAGGACTTCAATGAGAAAGATCGGCAATATATATTTTTCTGAGCGTGGAACACAAATAACTCATCTGAAGTTCGCTTGAGTCGGAATAAAGCTTGAACGAGTTAATGCTATTTAACTTCTATTTTGTTGTGTTGACACAACGAATGCCAAAACTAAACAGTATGCTGGGACGAAACAACACTTGTGAAATATGCTGGAATAGTTCTTATTGGGTGCAAGCATCCAGTTGCACTCTCTTAGATGTTCTTGCAATTCGGACAACCCACCTATGGAGTCAGGCTGCTTGTTTATTCCGTTAATGACAGAAACGATTACTTGGGGTTATGTATGTTACCGATGCAGCTTCATCTTGACTATTTTTCCGAAAAAATCAAGTAACAACGGTTATTTGACAGGCATACTTTATGGACTTGGACGTGATGTTGGTTTTTGCACGGTTTGAATATTTCGCCGAAACTTTAATACGGATTGTCTGATTATTGAAGCATCGCTTGTTGGCTTCAGTCCCACAAAATGTTTTTCTTTATATTGCAGGAATTCATTCCTTACGTCTAATTGCAAGTCCTTACGTTTTTCGATTTCATCTGAACGGGACCTGATGAGTTGCCAACTGCTGGAACGACAAATAACAAGTATTTGGAGGTGATTTTGCGACTTTAATTTTTTTTGACGGCAAGGACTTCTCTGAATCGGGTCGTAAACAGTTCGTCGATCTTGCAACCAAACTATTAGTGCATGAGCACTCCGTGTAATCGATTATCCCCGATGCAGGGCGACTTGCTAGCTACATCTTTCGTTAAAGTGTTCACAGTTCTGTTCAATAACGTAAATTTGCGAAGTTGTCGCAAGCCTTGACTGAAACTAACATGTTACCAGCTGCATGGCAGTGCGGTCTGAACAGTGCTTTTGTCCTTGTTTGTTGGCGCGGCCAACATTCATTCTATAAAATGAACGCTTGGTTCGCATGACAACCCCCGCACTTCGTACTCGAACCACTGACCTTTCGAACGTCTCGGGATAACAATTTATTGCGCGGTATAACTGAAGGAGTGGTGCGAGATTGACAAATTTATTACGTACTTGCATTCACCATCACGCTTGCCTGATAACTTTGATTTAAAGTCTTAACTTTTCCATTCACAATATATTTGTGACTGTTGTTCAGGTACTACGGGAACACCACATTCTCCCTGTTGCCGTACACTGTGCGCCATGTGTACCTTCGCAAAATCATCAGGAAACTGGTCGGGATTTTGACCAAACCCCTCCAAGAAGCGCCTCAAGATTTCGCGAAAATCTCAGAACTGCTCGAAAGGATGAATCGCGATCTTCAGATCGCCGATGCGAGTGTCAGGGAGGAGAAGTTGGGAGGACGCTTGCGAAGGGCGATGTGGCCTTTGTCCGGGTACAAGACCCAGGAATCGTGCCACCTGGCCATGGGTGTGAACGGGGCGATCGCGGCGATGGTGACGTATTGCGCGCACGCTTTCGACGAAAACGTTGCGACGTCACTGACCTGGGATGACGTCACCGGTTTCAGTGGAAAAGCTGCGGAAGTTCTGTCGCGAATCAGAGGCGATTGTGACGTCACTGAAGCCCGCGAAACCGTTGTCGAACTGCAGTGGTTTTTGTTGCGTCACGGTGTCATCACCGCGGAGCAATTTTCAAGCTGGTGCGTTTCCGTGACGACGGACGACGCACAAACTCCGGCCATTGAGACCAAAGACAACGTCACCTTTGGCGTAGGCCCCACAGAGAAGCAGTTGTGGCCGCTGCGCGAGACTTTCCGATTAATTTCGCAATTGCGTCACTGCGCGACAGCGGTTTCGAACCCAGGCTGCAGGATCGCGCTTGCACCCATTTATTCAACAGACCTGTGCGGTCATGTCGAAGCTCTGGCGTGTTGCGAACACCCTTTCCGGCTGAAAGCGTATTTGCTGAAAGTGTTTGATCAAATGACGTTGCCGAGTGAAGCAGAAAGCACCTCTGACTGTGACGTCAGGAATGCTCACTCAGGCGAGAAATCAGCTGTTTTGCTTGATCGTCACAAACAATTCACTGGCGGCCGCTCCACCAATCCTGTTCTTTCTGTTTCAGTCGCTTCTTTGATTGGTGCTCACCGATGCGTGATGAAGAAACACGAAAAATCATTTAAATTAGACAATTTGCACAGTGAACTTTTGAGCTTTTTTGATGTAAACCTTAAAAACGCCACAGCCAAGTCAGAACAGTTGCTCAATTTGCAAAGGTTATTATGGGTCGACGCAGTCAGCCTGTCGCACGTGGTGACGCCAGCATGTCCTTTGACTCCACAGCTATCTTTCGCTGTGACGTACATAATGGAAGTGCTGACGTCATTGATCAATGACGTGATTTCGTCAGACAAAGCCGGTGTCTTGTATGGAAACATTGATTTCCGCACTACGTGCCAGCGCATAACAGAAGGCATCGCATTTTTCAAATCTTCCACAAC
>Ga0210059_1006603_pt1 | contig 18572 bp, 10 predicted proteins | sample Ectturendosymbi2_FD_188042 | JGI IMG/M metagenome (GOLD analysis project Ga0210059, IMG submission 188042) | Ecteinascidia turbinata endosymbiont from Florida, USA - Sample 2 (SPAdes) (version 2) | ecosystem: Host-associated > Tunicates > Ascidians > Unclassified | place: Key West, Florida... | reverse complement strand
TAAATGTTAATTATTTGAAAATTCCCAAAAGGCATCGCGGGCCGCACAAAAGGTCCTCGCGGGCCACATGCGGCCCGCGGGCCGCGTGTTTGAGACCCCTGGTATAGGCTATACTTTGAACTTTGTAACTCAGTTATGTGGCCATGATTTCCTCAGTTCATAATGGAACACATGGAGTAGCATAAAATGTGGCATAAAAATTTGTGGAATAGGTTACCGTTGCAATTTGGTGAATTGCAGTAGCCTACCCACTGTTCGTAGATTTCTACTTGCAAAGTGCTGTGAATCCTCATATTTGACACTCGTTTTTATTATACTGCAGAGAACAGACTGGTTAATGATCGTGACTGAAATCAACAAAGTGGCTTTGCAATGTAAAAACCAACTCCCATTTCCTGCCCTGTAGAAGCTGTTCAAATTCTATCAAAGTCACTTGAAGAGTGCGATTACGATGCGACGAGGTTTTTATGACCTGATCGCCCAGCAGTTCTCCACGATTTTCTCTGCTGGCTGTTATTTTTCGCACTACACTAAATAAAATCACATCTCGGCGATTCCAACAACACCTACAAAAAGAACCTTTGTGTAGTGGAATCTTGCTTCACCTTTTCATTTTCACCTATTCCCCAGCTTTCGCAACGCCATAGGCCAAGCGCACGAAGCAAATCTTTGAGTCCTTGCAGTGTAAAAACTCCCCAATATCGAGTTCGCAAGTGCGTTCACGAAGGTAAGCCAAGGGCGACGAATCGCTCACGCGTCAATCCGATAACAAGTGCAGTGTAAAGTGGGTAACTCACGCGATATTGCGCTAGAATAAACATGATGTCAGATTGCGTCATACGGTATACAATAATTTTGACACAAACACAAGCCTGCTGACACAATGAATTAAAGATTAATTTTTGTGAAAAGCCTCAGAAATGTGAAAAAAGGAAGCCACTGCGTTCGTTGAAAAAAGGCATTACATTACAAATGCCTATAAACTGTTACAAATCACTGCATCAACTGCCTTAAACACTCTTGATGCAGAATGGTGACAAACTCTTTATTCATGGGAATATAGTGCGATTTCTGTATTCATCTCTTTTGCGTCGGTGAAACAGTATATGCTGCGGCTGTTCGCTTGTTTCGTCGTAACCACTTTCCCACTTATAAATACATGGTTCCTTTCTACTGTAGCTAATCAAAATAATCAAATATGTGTGCAAAATATCGTGTGTTGGTTTATTTCTGTAGTCACTTGGGTGCAAAATCCTGCAAACCTGTCAATGAAAATTGCGGCTTGTCTTCTTATTGCACCAAATTGACGAGGATCAATTTGGCAGTAATACCCTTCCACTCGGAAAGTAGTATAGTAGTGGGTATAAATAAATTGAACTGAACGTTAAGAAATAATGATTGAAAATCCCTTTCCATCTGAATGCTTTTTTGCCGCTTCTCAACTGTAAAATCGTGGCCAGCGGCACGCCTGCCGGTAGATGCTGTTGTTTTCTGTTCACAATTTCCGCAGACAAGCTGTTTCACTTTTTTCTGAAATCCTTTCACTTCTTTTCTGAAAGTGTTGCAAATGTTCAAATATTTGATTATTTCTATACGACGCATTCTCACCAAAAGCATTGGTTTTCTGCGCTGTTGCACTTACATAAATGGTGATGTCACTATAATAAAATAGTCGTTTGTCTTTCTTGGAAAACATGGTCCTCAATTCCAGTGACAACCAATAGTGGCTATAACAATATGTCAAAAAATAACTATAATCAATGCAAAGCTTTAAAATCCCTCAAAACCACAGCACAAACAAATTGAAAATGAACACTAGGTAAAGCTCAATCTATTTCAAGTTGCTATCCATAAGCGCAAGGAAAGGATTTTTTCAAGAGGTGGAAGCCATTTGCTTTGACAAATTTTTCATTGCCTCTAAGCCGGCTGTTATTGAGGTTTTTCATGTAAATTATTTTTTCTCTCAAACTGCACTCAGTTTATGCCAACAAAAGCAGTTCATCACAGATAGGCGTAAAAGGCGTAATGAGACAAAAACACGAAAAGCTTTTTTGAGATTATTTTTCCTTAAATCTGGTTGAGATGGACACAGATGTAACAGACCCGACACATACGGGAGTAACAAAACGATTTCTCAACTAAATGTATTTTTCCTTCCGCATAATTTTTGCACACTAATCAAACAAATTTTCTAAAAATCCAAGCGTTTTCACCAGAGAATGGACATTTTATCTTCAACATACGACATTTAGCTAAAACATTTTACCTTTTAACAAGTTAATAACACATGTTCCTGAAAGATAACATATTTTGGTTAACAAAATTACAAGCAACCCAATTGCATTTGTGATTTGATAGAAACCTTTATTAATACATCAAAAACTTTATGAAACGTTGGTCCAACATATTTCGTTTTTGTTCAAGGAAGCGCTAGTTTCAAATACTTTGCTGGGCAGCCGACCTACCTTGGCTCCCGCAATTGTTGGGAATCTGCAGGTATATATATTGTGCAAATTTATCGTGAAAACGTGATCAAGGCAGAGCCTACTTTGACAAATTGATAAACATTTCAGGAAGAAAAACGCAACATTAAAGAGTCGATAAGGTTGGCAAACAGTTAATTGAACTTTTGCAAAGACAATCTTGCAAATTGCAAAGCGCTTTTCCAGAAATTTGCTTGCATCGAAGTGTTCTGAAAGTTTTTGCAATGTTTGCTTACAGTTTCCTTATCACAGATGTGTACAAAAAGTCCCAAGTTGTTTGCTTGACAAATGATGACCGATAATATTTTAATATTGATATCAGATCTGCGCACAGTATCCTATTTACGTTTGTCGAACATTCTTTCGTAGGCAAGATAACTTTTTGATTTCCGTGCATTGTTTTTAGGCTACGTGTCATATCTTCTCAAAATTCAGATGAACCCTGTGCTTAATTCGTCTTCCAGATCTAATGCTGCAACATTTAACCAACATCAATAATAGAAACTGAGGAGGGGCACGGACCTTCAATGAGATTCCAATGTCAATTCAATTATCAGAGCAAGTAAATGGCATGTTTTCTACACGTTTTAACGGAATCAGTCGATATCAGCAGAAAAACAATATCACTGACATGTTTACACCATTTGACAAACCACAGCGAATACAATGAAACTTTTGACTCTTACCGATGTCTTTATAGTTTGAGTAAAAATGACCACAAAACCATCGTGCTTGCTATTTAAGGTTGAAATCATTTACGTTTCAGTAGAACTGGCTCTTGGTTCACTTAAAATAATTCAGGTGCGGGTACTCGTTTGAACAGAAAATTGTGGTATAGATCAGTGTCAGTGGTGATTCTAGAATGAAAAAACAGGCGTGGCCACTGCGGGGCCAAAGAAAAAGTAGTGAGGCCAACATAAAAGTCTCTCCTTCATGGTGATTTTCCGTTGTAATGAAGACTGATTTGCTATGATTAACACTATCAAACCCAACATAGGCTTCTGAATATCGTCAGAACCGCCGCCAGAAAGTCTTCCAATCATTTAAAATTTTGCTGGTTACACGTTATGTGCTGTATATGTCAATCAAACGAACATGAACGTGAAATTAAGCACAAAACTGGGGTGGAAAAGTAGGGGTCCAGCCAAAAATCTGGGGGGCCATGGCCCATCTACACCCCCCTTACAACCGCCACTGATCAGCGTGGTCCAATTATTTATGACCTACGGGCCGAAAAAACACAGAGTTTATCCAGACAGGTGGCACAGCAGCGGAGGGTTAGCGGCGGTCCGTACCTTCTAATTTGATCGTAAAATAAATAAATAAAACAAAATGGTACGCAAAAAAGTTATTATTCATTGTTTTTGTGCTAATGCACTTTATCCAGCGCAAGCAATTCAGTGAGAGAAATGTAACCTCACACACTTTTCAACAAGCTTCAGATTTGAAGATTTTTCCTGAATGCTTCCGCGGGCCACTGAAAACGCTGTGGCGGGCCACATGGGGCCCAACCCCCTGTAGTTGGACCACACTGTTTTAGATAGGCTGCCTTATAAGTGTTCAGCTGTATGGTTTTACTCGAGATTGAGAATGAAACTTTCGAAAGTACTGTGGTTGCAGCAGATAATCTTCGCACAGGAGTACACGACACTCACGCTCTATGCAGCACAGCAGCGATTCCACCACTCGAGTGAATAAAACATGGCCTCTCTCAGTAAAATCTATCCCCATTATGTAAAAACCGCAGTACGATGCAGTTATAATTGCACCACAGTATGTTTTTTGAAGTGACAAGGAGGTGACTGTTGTAGACGTAAAGTTAGAATGCTGGAAGTTTGCTATTTTAGTCACGATTACTGATATGTGTTGGGTTAAAAAACAAGACAAATGCACGTTACCAGAGGATACAAAAAACTAAGAACAGAGAAATTTCATTTACCCTTCATTCACCCATGTTCTTTCATTCTTCCTTGCTAAAATTTCATTCACCCTGGGTTGAACCATTCGCCCGTTAAAATGCACCGATCTACGGTATAACGCAGGGTCTCAAACTCAAATTGCTCCGAGTGCCAAATGAGGAGTTGTAAAGTAACCCGAGGGCCACATTATGATTACTGAGTGCTGCGTTATGACGCTGATACAAAAATGGCGGTGTACCTGAACCTTGCTAGAAACAGCTTTTATATCTTATTTCCTGCGAAGGGTATCATGAGTTACAGGCAAATTATTTCTAGTCGTTTTTACGTTTGTTTGAAAGGAACTTGTTCACTCGCTTGCCGATCACTTCCAACACCGGTGAATAAACTAAATAACGTAAATGTTAATTGTTTGAAAATCCCCAAAAAGCATCGCGGGTCGCACAAAACGTCCTCGCGGGCCGCGTGTTTGAGACCTGTGGCACAGCGACAGCGACAAAAAAAACAACAAAAATTCATTATGCGTTCTGGGCTTCGCTTAATCAACTCCACCTTGCATATGCCTGTCTGGATTTGTAGCTGTTTTTCCCACAATAGCTCACCTGTCAAAAGCTGGTCAGGGATGTTCGTATTTGTAACTTTTGAAGGATAAGGACTGTTTTCAAACGTACGAACTGATTTTTGTGATATTTCCCGGACATTATCTTGGAGTATTTTGTGATAGTAAACGTTGTTTCGACTTATAGGGAGAAAGGGCCAATTCTAAGGGATGGTGCATATGTTATGGAAGTTACGCAGTGTTTTCATAAAATATTGTGATATTTTCTGGTCATGGTAAGACGAAGTTTTTCAGATTTTTGTTGGTGTTTTGCTACGATAATTAGACGCAAACTGCATACCCCTTAGCCCTTATATGAGATTTCTTGATTTAAAGAGAACATTGACTTAAATCTACAATGAAAACTCCTAATGTTATACAGATACATAAAACAAAGCAATAGTTCTGTTTCGGTACCGCGGCGAAGGTGGCAGTCCTGTTCAACAAAATCCCCGAATTTTTGATGCATATTTGCTAAACTAATTGTTGCAACTGCTGTTCTATAATATGCAACATCAAAACGATGACATAAACAATGTATAGGCCTAATCTGCACATATGCAACTAAGCGGCTACAGTGAAAAATAATGGTGTTTCCTAGTAGACAAAAACCATAATTCAGAGAACCTTTAACCTTTAGAGAACCTTTAACAGTTTGACCCTGTCGGCTATGTCAAATCTTTTTCTGGTAACTTAGCTGATACACTGTTTATTTCTTCCTACACCAAGCTGATGAAAGTTCTTCAGGTGTCCGTCCGGAGAACGACGTACTACTTGTTAAACTTAGTAGTAGTCCGTAGTTAACCGGCCAGCAAAGCTGAAGATAAAACTTGGTGCTCAAATGCACACAATTAAACCTTTTCAAGATTTGGGCATACAAAGGCCAATCTTATCAAAATTTTTGAATGTTTTAATACTTGGTAGCATAAAGGCATTGCAATGTTTATCAAGTAGACGATAGTAGCACTCTTGATTACATTTTTGTGATCAGTGCTAGCTTTGATGAAATGGTTGCTTTTCGTGAGCTTTGAACATTTTTTGCATTTGCAGAGAAGGGAGATCCCCCCACTCTTCCATTCTGTGCCATACCCCTGAAAACTTTCGAGGTTTTACTTGGTGCAGGGGCAACCTGACAGAAAGCACAAACATGAAGGCTGGTAGTTTAGTTTCAACATCAAATCGAAAACAATCTTCTCTGAACTAATGTTTGAATCATTCCAATTTTTGGATATTTTCAATGATGTAACACTGTTTTTATATGAATCCTCACTTGGAAATGGCTATATATTTTGGCAAATTGTGGCATGTCATCAAAAGACTGGAACTACAGTTCATTATTAGGGGTTGGAATATCAAGCAGCAAAAGGTTGGCGATCGAAAACAACAGCAGTTACAGCGTTCCATAAAAGCCCTGGCCATGTACGGTATTCAACATACAAAATACGCATTATTTCTGAAAAACGGTATGATAAATTGCGCGTTAATTCTATATAAACGTTAAATTTTTTCCTACACGATTCATTTATTTTGATGCCGCGCAACTTTTTACTGCTGTTTTTGCCACTTCATGCATCAAACCAAAAATTACTACCTGCTTCGTTCACCCTTTGCAAAAGGTTTTCCCGCATGTTCGACGCGTCACTTATCAACAAACAAAAGCTTAAATACCCTCTGTGAAACCCATTTAAACATAAAGGTCAAAAACAAACAAGTATTTTCATCAAACCTGAAAAAGCCTTCAAAAGCCTATTCATGTTTATTTCGTGAAGTTTTGGATTGCTCTCAATCCATTTTAAATCGGAACTTATGCAAGGCAAGCAACTTAAAACCAAAAGACTTTGTGACTTAGAGGTGAGTGTGACATAAAAAACGCTGAAAAGACAGCATAAAACTCTTGGTTATGTATCGAAAATGCTGAAAGAAGCAGTAAAACTGCCAGGCATCTAAGAAAAACGCTGTGAACAAAACCAAGACTGCCAGTAACGTAAAAATGCTGAAAACAACATCAAGACGACCAGTGAGGCAGGGCGTAGAGTAAAGCACGTGAAGCATGTTGTTAACAAAGTGCTAAGGTATCCATAATTGTGAAAAGATTTTTATGTACTGCAAGCTTGAGAACTTGCTAAGTCATCAGATTACGATACAGACAAACAAGCCACCTTTTTATTGCCGACTGAAAATGGATAAAGAACATTCAGAAACGTCTCGTAATAAACATGAATATTTTTTTGAAGATTTTACATTTTTGATGAAGTTATAAGTCTACCCCGATTTTATGCTTCAAAATAAATTATTGCTTCAGCAAGATGGCCAGGTTTCCACCCTTGAACCAACTACTGAACTTTCATAAATTGCTTAGAAGCAATGGAAGATTTAATCTGAAAAAAGAAGCTAATTGCAAAACGTAGAAAAGCTTGGATCTCACGAGCTCAAGTTGGATCGTCATGAAGTTGTAACATAAAACGAAGAAGGTATGAATACTTCGCAAGCTACAGCTTCGGAAGAAAGTGTCAGAGGAAAAAGACGTACCTCCGAGCTGGTCGTGCGTGCAGCAGTTGGACGCTGGTTTCCCAGGGTAGGTTAACAACTATTTAATTCCATGCAGTAGATTGAAATTGAAAAGATAAGAAAACTTTAAAACTACCTCTCCATAACCTTAATATTTGAATTGCAAGCCCTGAGTGCTTTTGAAACCGAAATCATATTCAACTTGTGATAACCTAAAAGTAATTCTTCATTACTTTGTGAAAAGGTAAGAATTTTGCAAAAAACTTTGATATGATTCATGCTCCAAAATATAGCTGACAAGCGTATTGTTTCACTTCATTAAGTAACCTAAGCAAAAACTTCGCAATACCAGTAGAAATTGTTGCACAGCCTGAATTCAAACAGTTACATTTTAAATCATGGCGGAAAAAGGAACGAATATTTGAAAAACTATGTTTATTATCCAATTGTTCAAACAATTTGAAACTAGTTAACCCTCAGGACTTCCGCTCTGTTCGCTCCATATTTAGCCTCGTTGCGAATCATGTGAATGTCACGCTTGATGGAAAAAGACTGTCGAAACCTTGCAACCTACTTAGGCCCCACCAGTCTTGTTCTGGAAACCAGTCGAGTGTTTCTTCGTCTGAGTTTAGGTACAAACCGCCAGTTAACTCTTCCACCTATACCAGTTGCAAACAGGTTTATTCGCTTTTCTCGATGTACGTTCAAAAAACTACCTACGAGGCTCTACAACTGATCGGCTATTACTGCTGCGCATTTTGTAATCGCTGATGCCACTTTTTCCTTCAAGAAAAACCTGCAGTAGTCCAAGTTGATGTAGAATTCAAGATTTGAAATAAGACAAAAGAAGGCTGGTTCTTCCAAAAGCACTGAAGTCTTAAAAATGACGAACACACAATACTGAAGCTTGCGTAACGCAGAGCTGAGCGATTAAAAAAGAAAATGAGTTTCACTGTGAACTGAAGCAGTCTGTTTCACAGGTTGTTGATAAGCGTGATCAAATTTAAGGTGTTAGTGCGCAGTCTCGTTAAAATTGCAACAGACCATTCAAACGGACAAGCGAGCTTTCTGCTATGTTGCATACCACGGACATGCTTCCAAAATAAACTAACTTTACGCGAATTTGTTACTGCTGAGAACTGGTTGCAACAGCATAAATGGCGCCTTTCAGATGAATCTTGTCAGTTAGCTCCATTCAACGTTGAGAAAGATTTGCCACTGTGCCATTTCGTTTTTTTGATAAAAGTAACAAGTTGCTTTTGACCTCACTGACGAATTTAATTTAGGCAGTAAACCATCATGCTCTCTCTGTATCTATAGTCGGGAAAATCTTGTTCAACGTTTAAGTAGAGCAGTGACTTGATCCAAGTTAACAGAATTACTTGGGTAGTAAGAATTTAACTCTTTTGCAAAACTGGTCTATTTGGCAGTTGAAAAGGCTCATTTAATGTGCAACTTGAACAATGAAAACGCCGTAATTGCTAGGATTTCCAAGTTGTTCCAACTGCCAAGAAAAAAGACTTGATCTATCGAAAGAGTTTTATTCCCTGAAGTCGGACAACACACAATTTTTATGCAACTGGTTATTGGTAAAACTCTTTCGCTTCTTTTCATTCACGTTTTACCGCGTTTACTTCAACCTTTCTGAATAGCATAAGTGTTAAACAAAAACGTCGCTCAAACATCATTGACAAAAGTTTAGGCAAGCGTCTAAATGAGCTTCGGTGCAGCTTTTCGCCACAAGCTCAAAATTAATTGCGATTTGTTGAAAAACTTAACTTTTATGGTACAGCACCAAGAGATAGACCGTTAAACAGCTAATTTCATATAAATTTGTTTTTCTTCCCAAAGAGTAGCGTGCTTTGAAAAGCCCGCTGTTTTTGACTCTTGCACGTAAAATGGTCTGAATACAACTAGAAACAAATGCAGTGGCAGACGTGCAGTCATTTTGGGACGTTGGCCAAATTATAGCGCCAAATTTCAGATCTACTCTGATCAACCACAATTAGTTTTTTGGGGGGGTTCTAAATCTTTGCAAGCTACCTATTGAAAAACATTTCCCTTTAGTTTGCACTATTTTTGATATAAGACTAGTAGCCTTGGTAAGTTGTTATCTCAACAGGAACAGTCAACTTGCCTTCTGCAAACAATTTATCAATTCGTTCTATAGTCAGTAGGAAGCGATCTGTAAATAACGTCCATCCTGTACAACAGGTACGAACCGCCAAGATATTACTTTTTGCTCAGCTTCTTACTGGTGCCAAGAAGAGAGTGTGCCCGAATGAAAATTAAAAAAAAATTCATAACCAAAGAAACAAGATCTTCTTACAGTTAAAGTATGTCAAGTAGATCGGAATTTGTTTTAGACTGAAATCAAGAGACACCACCTTAGGAACTCTTAGCAAAATACAAAATGAAGGTAATACTTTGGCGAACACTAACGGTGTACCGAAAATGTACCAGGCATATTTATTCCATATTAATACCTTAATTTTTTACGTTATTTTATTTAAATTTTTATGCAATAAAAAGAGAGTGATGTTGCAAATCTTAACCGAAATTTGGAGACAGACTGGTGTTTAATGTTTTGTCGATGGTGATGGAACATTTTGAAGTTGACAACAATAAAGATTGCAGGCAAAGACATCCCGTAAGAAAACTCCTCTTTGATTAGTTCATTTGATCGCTGCAACGTTATAGGTGAGACATTTCAGTTCTTCGCAGTGAGCATTTGCTTAAATATTACTTGAAAGCCCATATGATGAGACGAAATATCGCCAGCAGTGGAGTCAGTAATAAACCAATCGACCGCAAATCGACAGTTTGTCTGGTCTGTCGAACCGTTCCATCTCGGTAGCCACGAAAATGAGGCCTTGCGCAATCACAGGTTAGGCTGTAGCAAGAGGCAAAGTGTCTTGTTATGAAGCACTGATCTGCTTTTTTTGCAATTTGCAGTCATTTTTCCAAGACCTTCAATACAACCCAAGCCAAAAATTTATAATACTTAACACTCGAATATTTGTCAAACTGGTGAAACTCTAAATCTTAACCTATAAGTGGTACAAGCAAACCAAGTACTTTTTTTCCGACACAAATCATACCTTTTCACCACCAGCATGCCATTGACACATTTCAACTTCGGAAAAACTGATCGTTCACCAAACAAGAGAAATCTGCATCTGAGACATACCTTCGTCAGCAACCGTCGTCTCATCGTAGCCGCCAACGGGCAAATAGGTACAGCCCGTACCTGAGCGGGGTCTCGTGCCTTGAGTCATGCTTGCTCGCCCGTGACTTATGCTAAAACGCCCAGAAGACGATTTTTGCTTCGTTGGCGTTCTAAGCCTCAGAGGTAGAATGTCTTGCACGCAGTGTCGCATAACCTTCTTCACAAGAAAAGTTGCTTTTTCTGAATGTTTGCAGAACGGTTTCAAAAGATGCATCCTATCATGCAGGGTTGCGGAATGTCAGTTAGGCTTACCGAAAACAAATGCCTTGTTTCAGTGCTGGTTCCTCTTCGACATCGACTACATTTCCGACTAACTCCTACCCTGCGATGTGTGTATACATTTCTGTAGCCTTATGTTTTTTTAAACTGATGTGATATGGACCTTGTGTCTGAGGCAGACACGTAAATAAATAAGATAAAAATGCTCTGTTAACTCAAAACAATGTGTATATCCATCCTAGTAACGTCGCTTTGAATTGCTCATCTTGGTACAAAAAATGGACTCCAAAGGGTTATACACAACACTTAAGCTCTTTTCACTGATATCTTGACAAAATCTAATTTTAGGAAACAACGGAAGTAAGTAAGAATGGTTAGGCAAAGGTTTGTTTTACTATTTCTTTACGTTCCTATCCTTAGCTTCCAAATTTTAAATGAAACATCAACTAAACTTAGATGTGGTTCTGAGTCCATATTTACTCGCTGTTTACCTTGATAAACTCTCAATCCAGCTGGGCTGAGCAAGAGTGGTTGCACTGTTGAAAACAATAAAGAATCATCTAATGTTTGCTGATGATATATGCGTGTTTGGGCCTTGCATTAGTTGACTTCAACGTCTTCTGAATATCTGTGATGATTATGCTGCTGAACACGAAATCGCTTTAATTTTTTTTTACCCCAAAAGTATAAACAACTTGCTCCATCGAATGTTTTTCTAAATGTTGTACGTTTACAATTTTCTGATCAAGTCAAATATCTTGGTGTATTATTAAATGCCTCGACTGAGACACTGAAGGATGACAATGACATCCAGAGGCAAATGAAATCGCTGTACCGTGCAGCAAATAAACTAAGAGGCACCTTTGCTCAGTGCTCAACTGCAGTAAAAACACTCTATTTCGTGACTGCTGCGTGTGCCAACGTGTGCTTGCCAATTGTGGAGAAAATACACGCAGACTATGGCATGAAGCGCTTACGAATTGCTTTCAATACGGTCTACCGAATTATGCATTAGACACCCAGAAATATAACTGTTCGCCCACACCAGGTTAATCATTATGTCAAGACCTTTGATGCCTTGTTTAGAAACTATCTCTATGGATTCGTTCACCGATGTGGGTCTTCAGTAAATTGTTTTATTCGATCACTTCAAAGGTCTCATGCTTTTTACAAATCTTCGTTCTACCGATGACCAATTGCAGGAGTTGCTGGTGCGTTGTCTTGGGGTCTGCTTTCTACAGCACTGCTTTTGCGTAGCAATCTAAACCTTATGTGTGCTTCGTGGTGTCTCGTGATTTTTGATCTTTCTAAAAAATGACTTGCAAAAACATTTGAAACATTGATAAAACAATTTAGATGCTTCTGTGAGCATCCCTATCCGACGATTTTAGCCATTTTTTCACAATCTGATGTTAAAATGTCTTCAGTTTTCTTCCCACTGCTGGCTTCCTGTTTGATGGTGAGTGAATGTAGTTATAGGTGGTGTGTTGTTTCAGTGTTTGGCATTTGCCTCTGTTGTCTGTGCTTATCAATTAACACTTGCTCTGTATACTGCGCTATGACTAACCATTTTTGTATTATTGTGTTATTCGAGTACTCTTGTGATATGGACCATGAGTCTGACGTAAAATTTAAAAAATCTTCCATCTGCCAGTTCTGACAATATGACAGTGCAACTGCACAACACAGAAACATCTACATCAGGACATGAAGTCTTTTAGTTTTATACATCTACATACGTTTATTTCACTTGTGTATGTGCTTTAAAAGTTATAATTTTCTGCTGTTTACAGCAGAACCCCGAATTGGTACTTGCAACATTTCAGCCGCTGGAACAGCTGGATGTGGGGTAAATAAAATAATTCAGCAGGAAAATACTCAGTTTTGTCTGCAGATCAGGATGCAGTCCTTTAGGGAAGGTTGATTGACTTCGCTCCTCTGCCTGTAGCCAACTGCTGCACCAGCTGAAAGAAACTTCCCAGGTACTATCGGGCTATTGCTGCGTGTCGTCTTCGTGGCGTAATCGTGCGTGCTCTTTGCATCTATATATATATATGTGGGTGTGCACTACTCCTGAGGAAGCGCGGTTAGCCTTTCTGTTGGCTGGTTGTACCACACAACTGAATCAAACAAGGATCCAGACTTGGTGCTTGAGAATAACTCCCGGGAAACTAGGGGGTAAAATCTGCATTTAATTTTTTTCAAGTTTTCGTTCAAAGCCGTCGTAGCTGTGACTGTATAAAATTACAGTTGAGTATCATACTCTACCGTTATAAATTGTAAACAGCTATGTTGGGTATAGCCTAACCCACGGTTTTGACAGCCTCAAGGGTCTAACAAATAAGTGTATGCCCATCAGTTTTCAAACATACTTCTGATTGTGGGGTATGAAAACAATCGGAATTTCAACTCATTGAAGGACAAAATTAGCCTAAGTATACAGCTTTGACAAGGCCCGTAACCAGGGGGTGGGCAACCGGGCAAGTGTCCCCTCCCCGACCCCGAAATTTGCAAAAACATGTTTACTTGTTAGGAACAACAAATTGAAGCCATTTCTACCCCGCGGCGAAAATAGTGCAACAACGTGTTACAACCATTTCGCCCTGCCCCGAAAATATTGGCTGGTGGCGGCCCTTGGCTTTGACTGCCTTCGCTTCTGGTTGTCATCGCTGATTTCTTTTGTGAATACCACACCTTAGGCACGTTTTTCAATCACCGTCTTTTTTATTGTAAAATTGCAAACAAATCTTCCTATTTTAACTGTGACTGTGTGCTTAGTACTTGTTGCTTTCATTGCTCGACACTAAAGAGAAGATTAGTTAATCCTGCAGTATTCACGTTAAAGAGTTCCTGTCTGCAATTACGCCCCATGCCAGGGGCGGAAAAACTTTTCGGGAGTAGTTGGATTCAGAACCGTAGCCAGAAAATCTTCAATAGGGGGTCTTGAACGTTTGTGCAGGGGGTCTTGAACACAAAAACTCTATTCATTTATAGTATTTCATATTTCAGTTTGGGGAGGCTTGGAGCTTTCTTTGGTGGGGCTAAGCCCACCAAAGCCCTCCGTGGCGACGGGATTGTGCATAGTTGTGAACCCGCCTTATCTTCGCAAACCGTTGGAGATAAAGAGTTCTAAAATCAAATTGTGGCGTACGCGTCATGGGTAACAATTTAACATCAGAGCGAATTACTTTCACTTGTTCGTTATTCGGACGGTTTCCACAAATATTTTGAACTCTTCTCTGCTTAGGTAACTCACGCACATCTGTGATAGATTCGGCATTTTTTGCAAACCTAAACAAATAACAGCGAAAATATCTCCATGTCTCCACATCGCTTCTATCAGGTGACTCCTCCTTGAGAGTTTTACCAGAAACACAGAATCCTCGAACTTTTCTGACTGAAATAGATAAAAGTTCTCTTATTTCTTCTAACATCTAACCGAGATCTAGTGCGGCCAAGCAGTGGTTAGAACAACTGGCTCAAAAGAAGAAGAAACTTCTAACATGTCAAATCTTATCACTATAGGCAGTGCCGGCCCTAAGCCGATGCAACCAACGCAGCTACAATGGGCCCCGCGCTTGTGAGGGCCCCGCGCCATGGTGTTTGGGTAGGTTGTTCATTTTTGCCAGATGCCTCTTGCGCTCGAGAGTTCGGCAGAAACGACTTAGTATAAATCTCATTGTTAAGCAAACAATGCTCACGTTAGAACGAACGATGAATTTCTCTAATTATACGAACTTATCAAACGTGTTCAATTCTCAGGACATTATGTCTGCCCTCCACCATGTTTCACCCTTTATGGATGGAACTTGGTTATTAGCAGGCCCGTAACCAGGGCGGGCGCATGGGAGGCGAACCCCCCCTAGGAAATTTTTCGCCCCCTCTGGAAAAATGTGTTGGACATAATTTGAAAATATTGGACATATTTCAAAAAGTTTGGGCCCCTCTCGGAAAACTCTTCGCCCCTCCTGGTGTCCCAAGCTGGTTACGGGCCTGGTTATTAGCAGTGCCAGTTAAGACTGCAGTAGACCTACAGCTATTGCGAACAAGGTATGTAGCGATTCAACTCGCAATGAACAGGTTGAGAAGAGTGTCTGTCGTATTGATTTTGATGACAGACTGGCAGTTACGTTAACGCAACGTTGTTCAGTTCTCGAAAAATCTTTCTGTTTCTCATGCAAACCTGCGTAAATTTTGTGAAGTGTTCGCACTTTAAATGTGCATCTTTCCCTTTGTCTACAAAATTGTTCGGCGTTGTTTGTCGGTCGTGCAAGTACTTTTGTCACTTGCCGCTCCACTAAACTTTCATTTTGATTTGCTTATTTGCGAGAGAAAACAGGTAGAAAAAACACCACTTCAAAGTTCAGTTACATAAACATAAAAGGCACTTAAAGCTGCACTACAGCTTAACTAGGCAAGGCAAAAACTGTGAACGTCATCCAGATTCCAGCACACTCGTTCCTGTTTATCACTGTATTAGGCGGCTTTATGCTTCTATTTCATCAATCACCCATGCGCATTACCTATTGTGTTTGGTAAGTTGTCTCTACATTTGTGACGTGAAGTAAAATCTTTGTACATAAAACTTCTAATTCATAAAGAACAGTGTGCATTGGTATCCAAGCAGAACCGTCGCCAGAATGTTTTCAATAGGGGGGCTTTGCGTTTCTGCGGGGGGGCTTTCCGTTTTCGCGGGGGGCTTGACATTCTAAGAATTGACAAAACTCCACTGATATATAGTGTTTCATGTTTCAATTTGGGGGGCTTGGAGCTTTGTTTGGGGGGACTAAGCCCACCAAAGCCCCCCCGTGGCGACGGGACTGGTTGTGTAAATTAATGGAAACGATATATAAACAACAACACAAAAGGTCTTTACCTTTAACAGAAAACAAAGCCTGGTGATGCATGACCTATTGCCAGGAATGGATTTTAGAATTTAGAGGCCTGAGGTAAACTCTCAGCAAGGGCCCCAAAACTCCACGTTAAAGTTGTTGAGAGACTCCCTTTGGCACATTTCCACACAATTTTTGCTTTATTTTGCAAAACACATAACGTACTTAAAGAGCTATTAAAAGTGGGTCTAGAGCTTTTAATGAAACAGTGCAATAACTAAGTGCAAAACTCTCAAAGAGGGGACCACGGCATCTCTGGAAAAGAGAGGTGGGCGAGGCGGCCTCCTCCCCTAACATCCACCCCTACCTATTGAATAGTTTATGTTATAAATGCACTTGTTTTATCACAGAGCAAAGGAAGTTAATTTCAATGATAGTGGGTGCCGGCCCTAAGCCGATGCAACCAACACAGCTACACTGCCAGATGCCCCTTGCGCTCGAGAGTTCAGCAGAAACGACTTAATATAAATTTCATTGTTAAGCAAACAATGCTCACGTTAGAACTAACGATGAATTTCTCTAATTATACGAGATTATCAAACGTGTTCAATTCTCAGGGCATTATGTCTGGGAGACTGTTGGTCTCCCTTTTTAACCTGTGCATCAAAGTCAGAGGATAATTTTGTTGCACAAATTTTCAGGATAGACCTGAGGTATTGGTTTATTTAAAGGTAGCTTCATGTTCTCCATGACTGCAGACACTTGGCCACAAACCGGGTTTGCTAGATGGAAACTTCAATGTAAAAGGAAACAGTGCTAAAAAAGGCCAAACCGATTATTATTTGAAGGCTGGAAAAAAAGCCAAACCTTTTTGTAGTATTGCTCTTCCTTTGTCATAAGAAAATGCATGAAATACAAGAATATCACAAAAAATTTTTTAGATTGAGATTCCGTCTTGATTTGTCTTGTACTAGAGCTCTTTACTGATGCTTCTCTGACTTTCTATGGTTTGTGAGATTACACACTTTAGATGCAATGGTGCCACAGTTTGCAGACTTTTATCCATCAGCAGCTTTTGCACCCATACAAAAGTCTTCTTCCATTCACTCCTGGACTTATGACCAGAATCATAAGAGTCTTTCCACTTCCTCGATGTCATTGTCGCATTTCCATCGCAGATCTGTCTGCTCATTTTCAAACTTGCATTTACTCTCCGTACGCAAGAGACCTAACTTATTTCTTGACTCATTTTGTTGGTGAAATGTTTGCTGAGTTTCTGGATTAGGCACCACTTCTAAGCAGTAGCCTTCCGCTCTTGCATTGACTTTTTTCTAATGTGGTTTCTAAAATGAAGTTAGTAAAATCAGGGGCCTAACGGGGTTAGATGACGCCCGGGTCAAGAAACAAGTTTGGCGCCCCCATGTTCAAACCTGAGGTGCTTCGGAAGCGAATGTACTGTATTGAAGAAAGTACTTGTGACATCAGTGGGACTTTTCTGCGCCGCCCGCAGTGATTCGGCGCCCGGGGAATTGCGCCCCTCTTCCCCCCTCGTTACGACCCTGAGTAAAATGCTTTGTGAGCAGATTTGGCTGTTTTGCTCTTGTGGCATACTGAGTGACTTGAATGTTGATACGTGCAGTCAGAATCCTTGGAGAGTTATGAAAGCACAGCATGATAGGCAGCAGGGACGCTGGAGCAGCTATAGGGTGGCAGTAAAAGAATTGAATGCAATGGAAACTTATAGAAAGCAAAACTCGTTACCAACATGCTTGTTTCTATTCAGGAACAATGTTGACCTCAAAAATAATAACACAAGTTACAGAAATCCATTCCGAATTTTCTTGGTGCGTGAACAGCTGCAATACATCTGTTTCAATTGAATCTTGATCATTGCTTATGATACTATTATAAAAAAGCATTTTCGCCCACGTTGCCCCCATTTGAAAGAGCGGGGGCCGTGCTCCCGTCATGCCTAACTTATGATCTACTTGCGTTGGACAGACTCGCCCAAATTTGGGATCTACTTGCGTTGGACAGACTCGCCCAAATTTGGGAACACGAATCAACGAACACAAATTGCATCAACGCTCCGGAGTATGTGAACATTTGTTGGCCAATCCCTAGCGCCGGTTTAATTGTAATTAAGCAACCAGAAATACTGGGAAACATCGCCGGTCAAAATAAACTTCTGCGAAGCATTTGTAATACAGATACACCAACTGGATCTCAACGTGGATGGTTCATATTATTCTATTTTACTGCTACCATTATTTAATACGTAACGATCTTTAATACGTGATATAGCACGAATGCCTTGAAACCTTAAATTCAATTTTCTGTGTACCACTGGTACACTGGTGTATTTTACTATTTTTTCCTGAAGATGGCACATGACGAGTCTAAAAGTCAAATAAAATAATATGTTTTCGATATTTGTGGCTATAGTGTTCACAATAAGCTTCTTCCTTGGTCGTGCAAAGAACGTAATAGCCCACTGCACAAGCTTAAAATGCTATTCACTAATCGTCTACACACGTTAATAAAAGCATTCGCTTTTTATACTATAACTAGGGCAAGTTTTTGTTGCAGTAAAAAAGTGAGAAAGTTGCATTTATTTTCAACGAAAGTTGCATTTATTCGCAGGACGTTGCATTTATGCGCAGGAAGTTGCATTTATGCGCACATTTGACTGCGAAAGACTTGACACAACCTATTTTCGTTTGCATGGACTTGGCCAAAAGCCAAGATTTTCCGCTCTTCCACCTCTAATTGAGTTCGGGCACTGTC
>Ga0210059_1006602_pt1 | contig 18572 bp, 10 predicted proteins | sample Ectturendosymbi2_FD_188042 | JGI IMG/M metagenome (GOLD analysis project Ga0210059, IMG submission 188042) | Ecteinascidia turbinata endosymbiont from Florida, USA - Sample 2 (SPAdes) (version 2) | ecosystem: Host-associated > Tunicates > Ascidians > Unclassified | place: Key West, Florida... | reverse complement strand
ACTGTAGATTTGGGAGTAGAATCATTTTAGCAGAAATATAAAGCCAACAAAAAGTTGCAGAACGTTTCAACAGCAAATCTAGCATCATCATCAACTATTTCTTGCTTAGAAAAAGCTAACTTTGCAAACATTGCCTAACAACAATCAAATAATTATGATGCTTATTATAGATATTTCGCCCATGCTGTGAAAGCTGTTTTTAAGATCAAGTGTGGCCTGGCTAATACAGCTTGTAACCTTCTACAGCAGTAAGTAAATGTTATTTTTCAATTTAAACAAAACTAACCCCAATTTTATTGAATCGTTGTCAGCCAATCCAATTAATTACTTCAAATTTTATTTATTCCATAAACATTAGCTTCTCTTTCAAACTGTGTGCTTGTTTGCAAAGACTTTGCTCATTTGCTTCGCTTTCATGAATTTTTTGTCTAAAAGCATTGGACTTAGCCAGTAAAATAAAACTGTGCTTTTTTTCAGCTTGCATGGCTAATGCCTCTGCCTCTTGGCTCATAGATGCTGTGCTTTCTTTTAATAACTTTCTTTGAGATTCAACTGCACGGATTTCATCTTGTACAGCTTTCTTCTTTCTAGATTTTTCACTTTCAACAGTGAGTTTTCTTTGATCTTCTAAATGTAATTGATATTTCATCCTTGCTGCTCGAACATTTCGTTTTAATCTGGGGGTTAATCGAATTTCACTGAAATGAACAGCACTGCTCTTCACTGTGTCATACACAAAACGACTAGCAATTAATGACTCCTCTTTCATGTTTTCCACCATAAGTTCATTGTTGATCGAGAAACCCCTCTCAACAGCAGCTTGCCATGACATAGCGTTAAAGATAATTTGGAAAACTTCTCAAAGCTTGGCATATTTTGCATTCTTCATGTAGTTCCAAAATTGATATTCAGAGATATGGTATTCACCAATCAATGAATCTTTAATATACCAAGTGGATTTTCAATTAAACTACAAACTTAAAAATAAAATTGATGAATTCAGCCAAAGTTCAAACTACAACAGTACAATGCACAGTCTACAAATGAACTTCAAGAGGTTTGTGCAGAAAAGACAAAAAGCTAAACATTACCAGAGTATTGCTGATGGCATATGTAAAGCAAAGGACTTAAATTGTAAGTTTATCTTTTTGAAACATTGAAAAATTTTGTTCCTTTTTCAGCTCTCCTAAATTTCTAATGATTTTTTAATTTTTCCATGACTTTCAAATTTGTATCAATTTTCCATGACTTTCCAGGAAAATTTATTTTTCCAGGATTTTCAATGATTTTCCATGACCGTGGGAACCCTGATAAGAGTTCTTGCCGACCTGCGAGCTGCTTGGTCTGTAATGGGTTGTGGCACCAGCATTTCTCACTTCTTCAAACAATGCAACGAAAGATGGGCTGTGATTTGATGCTGGTCTCTGTCATGGGATTAGTTTTCACTAACTGCGCCAACGTTCAACATTTGAACTTACTTTCATACTTAAGTTCGGGGTTGACTTGTAGAGCTTTGAGTTGTGGGAGTTTTGAGAAACGCTATTGGTTGGCATGGGTGCAAGCGGATGCCTGTTGCCTTGGTAACTTCCTGAGGGAAATCTGAAAACATCACGAAATCATCTGAAGCATGGTACAGTGCAGCTCTATAGACAGACGTATTTTCAGAATCACACTGCATTCACATTGCACAGAAACAAAGTAAACATAACCAGCAAAGGCTAAATTCAAACTCGATTCCACCAGCAACTGTGCTGCTCTAAACCACTGCATAGCCACCAGTGGTGTAACTAAAGGTTTGAGCCAGGGGGGGAAACTTAGCTGAAAGGGATCCAATAGCTAACACTCAGAAAAGAGGTTGAGAAATATTAATGAATCCGGATGTGGATGGCCATACTAAAACACGAAATCACCAAAAAACAACAACCTACTAAAAATCCAAAGAATACCAAACACTGAAATATAGGCCAAGTGGGCACCTGGTTTTTACATTGCCAGGCGGGGCGGTTCGCACCTCTGTCCCCATCAGTTATGCCACTGACAAAGACACTCGATGTCTCCGATAAAAATAAAATATTACCTGTACAACTGATTGTTGTCAGCAAACTTCTCTTCACCCCAGTGCCCATGAACATCTTCAATGATATGGTTTTTCAGAAACTTGTTAAGCAGTTGAATTGTTTGATGTTTAGTCACCTGACCATACAATATCTCTGCTAATGATTCAAGTAACAAAACCAACTTGAAATCTTTTAGTAATGTATGCGATACATAATGGAAATCATACTTAATGGACTACAACATGTGTCTTTTAGTTTATTAATGACAGTTGGTGAAAACGACACAAAATCGGTAAAATATCTTACAAATTTTTGCTATATATTCTTTAAATTCACTTAGATGACCAGCCATATTTGCATGCATTATGATTAAATGAATTAAAAGCATGAAAATTCTATTAGTAATAAAAAGTATTTGAAGTGCACTATGGCAAACTACATTAAATTCTGATTCAACTCTTGTTCTTAATGCAAGCCTACTCAACAGTTCGACTTGACTAACCTGACACTATAAAGGCCATTTATACACAAGGTTTGATAAGGTTTATTTACAAAATGCTAACATAGTTGTAATCATGTTTTCCGCCTTTTGTCTAGTTTGCAAAATTAGCCATTATTCAGCAGTGAATAGGCATAGTAGCAATGGCCTTTTAGTGATTTGAAAGCAATGCACATTCCGACTACAGAAATATGAAAATCTAAAATGTTTGTGTTTCCTGTGTTACTAACAGTTTTGCATATCAGTGATTCAGACATGCAGAAGTTTGATATCCAATGTCCAGCACTCAAATGCAGCATGCCAACTTTGACAGGATAACTTGCGGGAAGTTTATGACTGGCAGCTTGCTCTTGATTTGTTTGGCATATGCTTAACGGTTTGTTCAGTGACTGTTTTTCTATTTTAATCTAACTAGCTCCCCTTAATCTTACTTCGGCTTCATATCAATAAAACAAACATAAAGATAAATTATTCATGGAAAGAAAGCCGTTGAACCACAGTGGTATCAGCATTTTATACAATCTTACTTCGCCCTTTACCTCAGCAGTGCCGTTCGCTGCTGGCGTACAAATATATCATGCTTGGAAATAAGGCCTAAAATCAAGCATATTTCGGTTGTCTTACCAATCACACGGCTCCTCAGTCGATTGTGCTAGGGAGCTGTTCAAACCCTCATAAGACTTGGCAAGTCTTCAAGTCTGCCATGAAAAAAAAATTTTTTGGATATGGGTTCCGGGTTTTTTGTGAGTGACGTCATGAGTGAAGTAGGTTTTTGGCCATTTTGGCTCATGTTACCTGGCCTAGGACCCAACCGCTAGACGGAAGTATTTCGCTCAAGTTTTCATTGGAAACTCAGCTAGAGTCCAAGTCTTTTGAGCCCTTGATCGACTTTCTAGCGTTTCTGGTTCAAAAGTTATGATATAAAAAAGCAAAAGAATTAATTATCTAATTAGCGTAAATAATTAATTATGTGAAATAATTAATTATCAAATGTGGTGATGGATAGAAAAATACCCACAAATCACAAACAAACTGAAAACGAAAGACCTGGTTAAAAGTATTCCATTTGGAATTAAACTTCCACTCTGCTCATTTTAGCAGATCTGAATGAAATTTATTTTGCCTTTATAATCCTTGTCATGAGGTACTACACAATAAGCATAAAACCTGTGGCCCAAAATTGATGTTTGCTTTGAGCAAGGATTGCAGCCAATCAACAGCTTCGTTGGCAGTGAAGCATTCTTCATAAGATCTGAAAAGATGGCGTTTTTTCTTAGTTGGCATTCCAGTTTCAAAGAGTTGTACTACTTCTTTCCACTGAAAAAAAAATTAGAAAAATTAACAATCTTAAAGCTGAGAAAGAAGCGCTCAAGGTTGACCAAAAGGTTTCACATTTTCACTTTACAGTATTTTTCAAGAGCTTCTGTTGGCTTTGAAATGAACCACTCAATAACTTGCCACCAGCGATAAAACACATTGCATCAGGTTTTAGTGGTTTTTAGACACACAGTGACAAGTGCATGTTTAGGGCGGTGACAAGTGACAAGGCGGTGACACAGTGACAAGTGCATGTTTGTTTAGGGCAGAAACAGTGAAGGTGGGGTGGGCAGCAAGTGCGAGTTTGGGAGGGTACATGGGAGTGGGCATTGGTTAAAAGTCTGCGGGGCTGCAGTGGTCAAGCTTTCTCAAATTGATGCGGGGAAGGTTTAAATTTTGTTGGTGCAGGCACTATAGAGTGGGAGCGGACAAAAAAAATTGTGCAAAATACCAATGAGGGAGTTTATGCCAAAAAAGTGGTTTTTAGGCCGTAATTTTTTAACCCGAAACACTAGGTGGCCAAGCGAAGGCTCTAAAGAATTGTATTATAGCCTAGTTTCCACTGGAAACGTGAGTCAAAAAATTGGCTCTTCGCATTGGTACTCAGGGCCTGGTAACCTCAGCCAAAAACATGTAAACCTGCCCCTATTATGACATCACCCACAAAAAAACAAATTCTAAATTTCCATTGTTTTAATCCAAATGAGAAGACTTCCCGTATCTTTTAGAGTGTTTGAACAGCTCCCTAGCTCAATCGGCTGGCAAGTTATGGTAGTGCAATGAGACGCAAGGAAAGTGTCTCATGTGAGATTTAACACCTTTGGTGCCAGGTGGATTCATCTTTAAGACCCTTGCTGCCTATGTCTGGGACTATTTTCAGTAATATTTGCTTTGATGAAGGGTCGTTCTCAAGTAACAAGACTGAAAATGCTGCAACGGAAGTAGTTTATGAATGCAATAGTTAAACTCAAATTATTAAAATCAAAAGCATGTTAAAACCCTGTGTTGTTTGAGACCATTAAATTGCATCATGTTGTAGTTTCAGAAAAACAGGTGTCTTCTGCATCACAAAAGCGTTTCACATGACCATGCCAAACTCATACTTGGTAAATCAATCTAAACCAGTGGTTCTTAACCTTTTTTACATATCTCACCCTTTTAGCAAACAAGATTACCAGATTTATTGAGTACCAGATTAACCTCAATACACTCATTGTCAGTCATTTATTAAAATTACGAAATTAACATACTCTTACAGTTTAGAAGGATTTATAAAAATTTGCATTGCTGCAATTTATGATTCAGTAAATTTACCCCAGATTAAGAACCACTGATCTAAACTAAGCTCATGCTAAGACTAGCAACTATAATTACAATGCAACATAACCAGTGAGCAAAACTGTTGTGTTCGTACCACTGCATTCTTTGCAACTGGCCAACTAAGCAACAATAAATCATATCCTCGTAACAAAACTGTTAACCTGGAGTAGTGATCCAGCTGATAAGGATTCCGAACTAATAAGTCATGAATCAGCAAAACATTTTTAACCATGGATTAATAAAAACTGTTTGAAAAAAACTGCACCTGACTTAACATATTTTTTTCACATACTGAAAAATAAAACCGTAACTTTTTCTAAGCTCCAATATGAACAAGTTATATGACATATACTTGTTAAAAATAATGTACTAAAGTTGTTCTTTATAACTACTGTTGCAACCTCTCCGGTGGTGTTGCGTTGATTGTGTGATTCGCCACGAACGAGATGTGCGCGAAGAACAAAAATATATCTATGTGGCGCGAACAAGCAATAATAGAGTGATCTCGTCAGGTGATCTCTGTTGTTGCTTGCTGTCACAGTGCGAAGCTTTGCGCACATGCCGCTCCAGATTTCTGATCGCAACAAAATGGTGCTGTGACCAGGATGTGAAGGTCATGCGGAGTTCAGCCTTTACACGAAGAACATGCGATCGGTGTGATTCGTTGTAAAAAGGAGGGGATGTTGTTGCAACCTCTCCGGTGGTGTTGCGTTGATTGCGTGATTCACCATGAACGGGATGTGCGCGAAGAACAAAAATATATGTATGTGGCGCGAACAAGCAATAATAGAGTGATCTCATCAGGTGATCTCTATTGTTGCTTGCTGTCACAGTGCGAAGCTTTGCGCATATGCCACTCCGGATTTCCGATCGCAACACTACATTATTCTTATAATCTTTTCACAATAGTGGCATTGTTTTATTTCCTATCCTTATTAACACAGCAGTTTTCTGGAAGCAAATATATAAAAAATGTAAACTCACCAACTTCGTGGCTCGATAGGGTCCATTACCAATTTTAACAGATGTCATCATACTGGTGAATGTCAAATTTAAGAATTGTCACTAATTTTAGTACCAGTTTTGTTCATGTGCTCACCTGAAAAAACAGATGAAATTAAAACATACTCACCCTTCCCCAAAGTGCCAATGCAATGCTTGCACAGAAAAATATATATTTAAATGAAACTGTTCAGGAATTTCAGTATCACCTCTTCCTTTTCATTATCAGTGAAGGCTTTTGCTTGCAATAAAGCATTTTTCAACAATGACAGTTTACAAAAGAACTTTGTCAACAACTCACACAAAGTATAGAATTTTGAATACCATGCATCCTTGAGACCTATTATAGTGGCAGCAAACTTACTAAAAGTTCATATAAGACAAATAAGGAGACAGCAGTGGCCTTTACCATACCACCTACATCATGTTTTGAATATCCACAAAACAACAGACCTAGCCAAAAAAACCTGGAAAATCATTGTTGAACATCAATGACAATTACTTCACATGTGGAACAAGGAAAGACTGAACGTCATCTAGACTTTTCAATAAAGTAAGGAAAAAATGTAAGCCGCCCTTGATTGTAAGCAGGCTGTGGAGCCGGAGCCCAAGCAATTTTGGATGGCTTGAGCCAGAGCCAAAAATTTTTCAGATGGTGGAGCTGGAGCCTGAAATTTGGGTTCCGGTTCAAGAGAGTTATACATATAATACATTGTTTTCTGTTTTTTGGACCAAGTTCTTCTGGAGCTGAGCCAAAAACCTCAAGATATTGGAGCCGGAGCCAAAAAATTAGATGCCTGGAACTGGAGCCTGAAATTTGCGTACCGGCTCCACAACCCTGATTGCAAGCAACTGTTTAAGCAGTATACTCCTTGTACTAAATGTTTATGGATACCTTGCATTATTGTTAAATTTTGTAATACATACTTAAACAAGCCATTGTTCATCAACATTAGATTATTGCACCCATTCCATTAAAATATTTGATGTTGGAGGTGAGTATTTATGAAGTTATGCGCAATTACAATTTCACCTTGCATAAGGTAGCTTAACTTCACCATTGGCACTTAAGATGCCATGGCAGTGACATGATGGCAGCAACCTTGCATGAGAACTGCTGAGTCATTGCTGCTGCGGATGCATGGTTTTCAGTGTAGGATTTTAGGATTAGGGTTTTAGGATAAAGGTTATGTTGTGGTTTAGGGTTAAGTTAGGTTTAGGATAGGGTTAGGTTTTTTAGGATTAGGTTACAATTTGTACTTGAGGTACAGTTTGGGATTTAACCTGAGCAATGCAATGACTTAGCAATTCTCACGGGGGTTGCAACTGCCATGTTGTGGCTATGCAAGGTTGGTGCAAGTAGGCCAACCTTGCAATGGCTCAGCAGTTGTCAAGTCCTCTCGTTCGTGCTGTCTCTTTTTTATCATACTAAGAGAGCGTTACAAGCGCCATGTTGTAGCTGCGCATGGTAGGTAAAAGTACCTTATACAAGGTGTGTTTGTGATTGTGCATATCTTTGCAAATTGTTGCCACAGACAGCTTTAATGCGTACCACACATTCCTTTTCAATGCATGGTAACAAGTAGCCTAGATGTTTTTAATGCCATTTTCTCATTTGGTATTTAGCTACGAATTGACCCTTATTTTATTTGACGTTGATTCCATGCATTTTCGATTGTTACTTTTTTTACAACATCTGAAACGCTTTTCATTAAACATTGATTTGTGCTAGCAACAAGACTGGCTGCGCAGTTGACCCATGGTCTCTCGCCAACCCTTTGCTTGTGATTCAAATTCAAACATGTTAGAACAATATACAACATCAATTTGCTAAACCGTAAGCTTCTCATGTATTCTATTTTCATCGACATAAATAAATTTCTGCTGTATGATGTTATGTTGTTGTTTCTTTGCTGCATTCGTGTTACTTTGTTATTTGAATCACAAAAATGCATGAAAAAAACACAACCATTACCTAACTAATGGTGACCAGTGTTGCCACTGGGGTCAGTCTCCTTAATATCAGATTGTTGCCTTCTTTAATATCAGATTTTTACATTACAGTTTTATATAGCCTACACTAAATGCTTCTATTACAGTTTCTTATCAGCTAAACCAGTGTTTCTCAACCCCGAGTTCGTGGACTCAAATGAGTCCGCAGAAGGCTTTGGATGAGTCCGCAAGCACTAGGGGTAAACAAGTTTGCTGTAATACCCCCACACAACAATAATTGTATCAACTTCATACCATCAACATTTTTGTTCGTACAGCGATTAATATGCACCTAACCAGCATGAATAAGTCAAATTTGCTGTTCCACAAGGCATTTATACTTTTGAGGTAGCGTGGTCAGCAGCTCAAGCTTTGAAGTTGTTACTTAAACTGCAGTTTGTTTTAGTTTATAATTGCTAAACGAAAGCAGGCATTTGTGGATGTACAACGACAACTACTTGAAACTTGGGTTTACTTCAGTCATGACAAACGGTGAAATCCAGCCACAGTTTGTGTTATGCTTAGAAGTCCTTGCTCACGGATCTCTCAAAGAAGCTATGTCGGCATCTCAAGTAAAAATATGTAAAAAACATTGACGAAATCGTTGAGCTTTTCAAAGAGAAAAACTCCAGGTAACACAAAGTTGTGCTTATCATCCATCTACTTCAGGAGTAAAAACTTACTCCCATAGTAAATCAGTGCATGCTTCTTTTTCTGTTGTTTGAAAAAATGCGAGAGCAAAAGCGCATTATACACCAGGAAAGAACTTGGTCAAACCAGCAGCTGTGAAAATAACCAGGATAGTGTGCAGTGATGCCGCAGCTCAGGGGTGTGCAACCGAGCAGCACTGCCGGGCCAAATCCACATAACTTGATTGGTCCATGGGCCGCAGCTGCATGTGTCAAGCTCTGCGGATTAGACAAATCGCTGGCTGCCCACTGAAGATTGGCAATACCCTTAACCTGCATTCTCTGTGTTTGTTTGATTAAATCGCCATTGTTCCATAAGGTGTGGATAGCACAGCGGTTCAGGTTTAGGCAGAATTGCAGTTGGGTACTGAGGTTGAAGAGTTCTGTCACTGTTTCGTTAGTTAAGACTAGTTGGGTTTTCCCAACGTAACTAGGCACCAGTGAAGCCTCGCGCAGGGCCATGATCTGCAAACCCGATAACACATCCAATACTTCCTTCATGTCAGTGGGCTGACATTAAGATTTGCAACCGCAATGCCTGGTTATGGAGCAATGGGGTCTGGATAAAATACCAAGTGCAGGTGAACTGATGTGGTCATAGGGTAAGTAAACAGTAGACTATATTTCTCATAAAAGTTAGCAAAACCTAAGTTCCCGATCCACTTTTGGCACATGGGCTACAGGTTGCACACACCTGCCTAACTATAAGTTAGCTATGATTTTTCTTTAAACAACCCCATCAATTGGCCCATCCAAAAACTTTCAGTCAATATTCTGAAACAAATTATTGCTGCTGCGAAGCAAAGTGGAAATCTTATTTCAAAGTTGGGCGAGACTACAGATTTAGGAAACGATGCACAGTTCATGGTGTTTGTGCAATACCGTGCGACTGGGGACTACGTGGAACAATTTCTCTTTGGCTGTCCACTTGCCAAACATACTGCAAGAAAATAAATGTTCAAGAAAGTAGACTCCTTCACTACGGAACATCAGCTTTCGTGAACTCACAGCATGTCTGTTGGTGCCGATGGTGCTTACTCGATCACGATAAGAATCAAAAAGACTGTATGAATTTATGAAAAATGAAAACAAAAATCTTTAGGTAGTTATTGTCTTCTTCGCTGAGAAAAAAATCAGACAGAAGAAATTTAAGAAGATCTGATAGTTTTTGAATAGATTTCATCTGCTGTTAATCACATCAAAAGCCGCCACTTACGCATTCGTTATGTGTGGCGAGATGAGGGCAGAACACTGTGGACGTTTGTTTCATTTAAACATCCGTTGGCTGATGAGGAAAGATCCTGGCTGGAGAGAGTGGCCCGCGCAATGCACCGGTGCAACTTTGCTGAACGATTTATCGACAAGTTGATTGCCAAATATTCTTAACTCATTTTTTGTACGTTTGGATCAGATAAACAGCTCCATGCACGGAAAAGGTAAAATACTTTTTGATGTGTCCAAGACCATCGCATTTTAAAGTAAAATACGGTTGTGGTATCCATCGAATTGAAAATGAAAAAATAATATATGCGTTTTTAGCATTAAACGCAGTTGCATAAGAGGTAGAAATTGATTTGCTCTGCATTTGTTAAATTTTCTTGAGCGCCTTACTACATCTCTCTGAGATGGATAAATATATCCCTTCTCACAATTACATCAAAACGTTTACCTGGGTGCGAAGTCCCTTTTGATGTACCAGAGCTGCAGGTTCATTATGAACTGTATTGCACTGCTAAGCAACAGCTTGAGCTGCAAAGTCAACAACTGCAGAGTCTGAGTCAACTTTGAGTGAATGTCCAGACAATGGAACCAAATCTCTCTGATCTGTGTCGGCAGGCAACAAAATCGTTTTTTCCAACTACATACCGTTGTGAAGCTGTTTTTCAACGATATAACTCTTTTGAAACCAGGCACCGATACCAACTTCAACCAGAAGACGACATGAGGTGTGCGTTGAAGAGCACAGGGCCTCATTTCGACAAACTTGTGAAACAAACTCAGCGACAAGACTCTCATTGAAATTTGTGAATGTGGGCGATGAACTGAATTTGCTAAAACTAGTGTTTGTATCATTCTCATAGTCTTAGTCTATCTTGAGTCCGCCAAGGTTTATACTGGTCTGAAAATAGTCTGTGTCTTAAAAAGGTTGAGAAACACTGAGCTAAATGCTTCTTTTGCTAACTTAAAATGTTAATCCCAACGTAGCGAAGAGAGCTTCTTCAGTTTCTAACGATAATCAGACACATGGGGGTTGAAGTAACTAGCCTACTCCCCACATCTTAGATAAGCAAGGAATCTACTGTAGGCTATCAGCAAATTATTAATAGGAAATCGATTTGATGTAGCACTACGCAAAGTCGGTCATGAAATCTGCAAGCAATGCTAACAGGTGAAACGTTGAAATGCAAAAACAAGAGGCCAAGAGATATTTTTTTAAGGTATTATTACCAGGTACGTAGAAAATAAGAGAGCAAAAAGAAAATGACACAAAAACAAACCATTGAAGCAAATAATGAGAACCAGACACAAAGTTCACACAAAAACAGAGTAGTATGCAGTAGAAACATGGTGATGAAAGTATTTACAGAAACAATTGAATATATAAAAGGCAGAGAACAATACGGGTTCGAGAGATTGATGAAAAAAAAACTTAAAAATTATGACTGGCTTTTTGCATCCTAAAAGGAAAAGAAATGCAGAAAATAAAAGCAACAGCCAAATTAATGTCAGATTTGTCGCCAAAACATAAGACAATAGAAATTTCTTTCAAATCATCAGAAGCAGTAATACTATTGGTGACACTGTAGGCATAACCAAGGTTACCAGATCTACTTTTGGCCAAAGGGCCAAATCTAGTTCAGAAAAGAGGCAAATTCCAAGGCAAGGGGCCAAAAAAGCCAATCATTTTTTCCAAATTTATCAGCAATTTATTAAATGGCAATGTTCCTCAATCACGATTGTAGCTTAACAGCAAAACAAGTACACGATGATAGATCTTTCTTAACACATCTGAACAACTTAATTTACATGTCAATCAATGTGTAGCCATAAACTGAGATGAATTTACCATCCTAATAAGTGCTAAAGCAGTGCTTCTCAACCTTTTTGATGTCGCGGCCCACTTTTCGCCAAGACTTTGATTTTGGGCCCACTTCACGAAAAACTTGTTTCAGAACTAATGACTAGGTGTAATTATGGCAAAGAAACAATCCTCACACTAACTATATCATTGGGTACGCGTGATCCGAAATCACAACCTTTCTTCTACACTGCAAAATCTGAAAGAAAAATTTTTATAATTTTTTTTTAATTTTTAAAAAATGTCAAATTTTGTTCCAGGTAAGATTCGTTAAAGCTAACCGCATTAGAATTAATGCCGAAAATCCACGGGTCTGTCTGAAAACTGTAGTCTTAGAATGGCCTGTGGTATACGGTATAGGGCCTCCCGGGAGCTTCTAAACCACCGGCCTAAACACTACACCTGTAGTACAGGTGTCTACTGCACCTTGCAAGAGACCGCAGCCTGGCTGAGTTTTTGCGGCATACTGAACTACTGGTCTTCTGTGGCGTGGTAGGTCCGTAGCTAGTAGATTATGGTAAACCTGTTGTTTAGAATGGTGCCAGTGGATGGTAGCAGGCCAATCATCATGATGATCATGAAGTTAAAGCTACAAGATCAATTTCTACTCTTTTAACTTCAGCAGTGGCAGATATATTAACTTCTGGAAAATTCAACCTCCACCACCTGCAACCGCATTTTCATTTATTTGGTGGTCTACCGTATTACTATATTGTATAATTAGTACTGTATATTAGCTGCTTTGCGGTTTGAAATTTTCGTATTGCACAGTTTCAAACTGCAAACTCTGAGTTTGCAGGAAGGATACAAAGCACCAGAAGAATCCTGCTTTGCAAGCCATGTAAAACCCTATCAACCACTTTTCTCTAAACCTTTTGGCACTCTCATACACAGATTACCAAACATTGGATACCACTGGCTGACCAAAAAGCGCATACAAACACAGGTTGTGTTTTTCAGAACTTCTCAGCTCTTTTCCAGTCTCATTCTCCGTTTGCCAAAAGTGCAGGCTTATTCCCATGTTAAAGAACATCACTGAATTTTCACATATGTTATGTACCTTCAACACCACTATGTTTTCTCTGTTTACGTTTTGTAATATGACATGAGAAATAACTTCTTAGTTAAAAAACTCAAATAGACCTAAATCCTCCGACAAAAATATACCAAATTTGTCAAATGTACCAAATCAACAATTTATATACCAAGCACTTTGCAAATATACCAAATCTTTCAAATTTGGTATGTATATACACCAGTTGGCAACACTGCTCCGGGGCCTCCGGGCCAGTACCCCTGTTGAGTGTTGATACAGGTAGTCATCGATTTCGAAATTTCCGCCTTCGCGGGGTGTCGCTGCAGAGTAACTCATGCGAAAGTCCAACAGAGATGAGCGATAGAGATGATCACTATCCGGTGTCAGGCGAAATTTTTCATTTGCGAAATTTTCTGACTTCACGCCATATGCGCATTAGGGTTGCCAGATAACTTGAAATATTTTCAAGGACATTTTGTTTTTCAAAGAGGTACGGTGGGCTACATTCATGGGCGTCCGCAGAAGGGGTGAATCGGGCATTTTCCCCCCGGCAATGGGACGGAGAACCCAAAATTTACAGAAAATCTAACGTCGGCATCTCGATTCCGATTAAATTGATTTAATACTTGCAATAACATTTTGTTTACCAGCATGGCACTCACGTTGCACAAGAGCCGGAACTGAAGATGTGTTAATACACGAAACTAGTTTTCTTGTGCAAATATATTGTGACATGATTCGCTTGTGTGCGTCACTGTTGTGGCCATTGCTACTGAATGACAAGTCAAGATCGAATTGTCGCAAAAAGATAAAAGCAATTCCAAACAGGAGATTTCCTCAAAAACCTTGCTACAAAGCCAATGCTCCCCAGCTTCACTGTTCAAGTGTGATGCAGTAATGAGCTATAGATCACTCATGTCCACTCCGTCTGCAGACTCAAAACGTTACGAAACATGTGAGAGAATTGTTCTGCTGTTGCTCTTTGTTGCGTAACAATAACATGGCAACGAATCTTCAAAGGTTCACTTCAAGTTAAGGATTACGATAGTTAATGCACTTTCCCACATGTGACTGTTGACCTCAGGCAACTGTGACAGGCAATGCAGCGATGAAGTGACTCAGTGGCGCATAGGCGTAGCCAGGGGAGCCAAAGGGGCCATAGACCCCCAAATTTTTGGAAAATATAGTAATTTATTTGTGTTTTGAGAGGCGTTTTTCCAAACAAAATAGTATTATTCGCCTAAAATCAAACATTTTGGTCCCCCAAAATTTTTTGTCCTCCCCCAAATGTTTGGGGGTTCAGAAAATTTAGAGGGGCCAAAATGTTTGATATTAGGCGAGCAACAGTATATTATTGGGGATACCGCCTCTCAAAGCGAAAAATGACTAGTTTTTCTAAAAATTTGGGGGGCATGGCCCCCTAAGGAGTGATGGAGTCTCGAGACGAGTCTCGAGACCCATTTTGCGCGTCTCGGATCGGTCTCGAAGGCTTCAGGTCTCGTCTCGGCCTCGAAGGTTTCAGGTCTCGTCTCGGTCTCGAAGGTTTCAGGTCTCGAGACTTTGAATATTGCAAAAAATTGGTTTAATAAAATTTCTATAACTGAACCATTTTTGGTTTGTTGTATTTTCAGGTGAGAAGCAACCAAAACATGTCGGAAAAATTACAGAAATTTGAAAAAAATTCGATTCAGAAATAATAACGACGTTTTTAAGATAAATTTCGGCAAAATCCACAAATTCTGAAGTCTCGAGTCTCTGTCTCGAACTTCAAGTCTCGAGTCTCGGTCTTGGAGTTTTCGATGAAGTCTCGGTCTCGGCTCGTCTGGAAATTTTAACCAAGTCTCGGTCTCGAAGATTACAGTCTCGACTGCATAACTGCCTCTAAGAGACGTTGTTTCATACTTTGTGAAAAGAAGCATGAGTGAATCGGTAGCAGTGCTTCCATACGTTTGAAAAATCCATTATAGTGTGAGATTGTGAGTGCGACCAATGTCCCTGAGTGCATAGCTTGATCAAACAGGCTTCTGTTCACACAGCATAAAACTCTGTGGCTTGTTAGATACACCTCTATGAAAGGCTTGTTGGAATAAGTCTTAATCGTTAAGGCTTAGTTCTGACGTCTGGGCTAGTAGGCCTACTCACTGCAAAGCAGTATTGGCTGTGGCGAGTTTTCACATGGGCGCAGTTTTGTTGTAATATGTGGTGGGGGGTGTAACGCAGAATTTCGTTATTTAGGACAATTCCGCAAGAGCACTGGTTAATTTAATAGGGATGTGTCCTAGGCACGCCCAAGTTTACACTGAAGAAACTTAGACTCACCCTTTATCGTTCGACTTCGCGCTCAGTTTAACATCAAACGAATTTGCATTCACTCATGGTTTTATTAATATAACTTTAAGCACTGCGCCATTAATCTAAAATGCATCAGAAAGGTAATCGAAAACAGTAGGGGTTTATACTAGTAGCATAGGTTAAGGCACGTAAAGAAAATTACTATAAACAACATGGGTTTATCCAAACAGCAGGGGTTAAGACGAGTTCAATACTTTCACGGAGGAGAGAGTAACCCGAATTATCGCATGGCAGAGCCATACATGCTACTAAGCCATAAATCTCTTTTGGGTAGTATACTCCAATGGTAAGCCCACTTGTACTAACTATTTCAGCTTGTTAGGCTTGGTACGCCCATATCCCAACTTGCTGTTACTCCAGGAGTGCCCAGAGGAAGACTGATTCGAATGGACAACTCAGCCACCGCCCGTCGATCTGGCGACCTATATTTCTCGTCTCCTGTTGGTTGATTCTATCACGTGACAAAGCGCTACACGCTGCGTGATCCAATCGCGACATTAGTGGTCACGCATTTGCTGCGTGCTTACGTCAAGTCCGAAATCGTCGTCGTGCGTCAATGCATATCGTTTTTATCTGTTTAAATCGGGAATGCCACCTACAAACCGGAGTCGACTATTAATGTACATGGTTCCTATAATGTTTTGGGTTACTCTCTTCCTAGGTGTGATTTAAAATAAATGTTTGGAGTACAAATACACAATAGTTCAAATACACACACAACACAATCTCTTTGTAAACTAAATGTTTTAGTCATCACTTTGTCCCAGTGTCTTTTCCTTGGAATTCAGTTCGTTTCCCGGAGTAACTTTGGTGTTCCAATACTTCTTCTTTGTCATTGCTATTTGAAGAGACTATCGACAAACTTCCAAGTCGCTTTCTGAACTTCCTTGAAATCTTGAACGGGTCGTTTTTCCAAATCAAAAGACGTTTCATGTTGAGGATGCAACGCGAACTCAACAGGGGACAGTTTAGTGTGAAATCAATGAAGTCATCGGGTCGATGCAGAACTAAAGTTTTATAAATAAAGATTTCCAATCTTGTTTATAGAGGTGTTTTAAAAGCAAGACTAATCATGCTAATACATCAACTGGGGTTTATCAGAGCTGTCAGTTGGAGTTCACAAAATGCTGAATCGCATTGGTAGCACGTGCATATCACTCTTATAGTAGAAAACACCACTTTTCATACATTTTATAAGAGATGTGGTTTACAGCGCGATTTGAGGTCTTTTTCAAGTTACTTAACGTTACAAAGACAATAAATATTTGTTTGCACATTTCCGCTCTTTGTAAAAGCTACAAATCTTTTGAATGCTACTGCGCATCACGCCTGCAACCCCACCCCTACCAACATCTCCATTGATATCCTCTTACCAGGAGGTGGATGCATCCTTTACATCTCCCCTTGTTGGCCCCTGCATACATAGGCTACTGTTGCGATCGGATATCCCGAGCGGCATGCGCGCAAAACTTCGCACCGTGGCAGCAAGCAACAATAGAGATCATGCTCGCAATCTCTTTTACTGTTGCTTGCTCGCGCTACACATATGATGGTGTTATTCTTCACGCACATCCCGTTCGTGGTGAATCATGCAATCAACGCAACACCACCGGAGAGGTTGCAACAACATCCCCTCCTTTTTACAACGAACCACACCGATCGCACGTTCTTTGTGTGAAGGCTGAACTCTGTACGACCTTCACATCCTGGTCACAGCACCATTTTGTTGCGATCAGAAATCCCGAGCGGCATGCGCGCAAAGCTTCGCACCGTGGCAGCAAGCAACAACAGAGATCATGCTCGCAATCTCTCTTACTGTTGCTTGCTCGCGCTACACATATGATGGTGTTATTCTTCACACACATCCCGTTCGTGGTGAATCATACAATCAACGCAACACCACCGGAGAGGTTGCAACACTACCCATAATTTCTGTATACCTAATCGTTTGGTGACTGTTGTCTTGTGACTTTTTTATGTGATAGAATAAAACTCAGTCCTTCCACAATCAATTTTTCAGTTTGAACATCGGATTTCAAAACCCTTTATCGACCGCGCGGGCCAATATGTTGGCCCGCACTTTTTTGGCCATAAATCGCCAGCCGCTAGAGCTAGAGAGCTGTTCAAACCCTCTACGGATTCAGCAAGTCTTCTAGTCGAAATCGGGACATTCCTGACATATTTGGAATATCTTTGGCATAACATTTGAACCAGAAACGCTGGAAACTTGATCAAGGGCTCTAAAGACGCGTATTTTAGCCTAGAATCCAAAAATACTGTGAGCCAAAATCCAAAAATACTGTGGGTTTGAACAGCTCTCTAGCTCAATCTGCTGCCGAGTTATGACTGGCCAAAGTTTGCCCTCAAAGGGCAAATTGTGCCTTTTCTGAAAAGTTTTGAATTAGGCCAAAAACTGGGTTTTTGACCCATAATTTTGGCTACAGATTTGCTTGCATGTCAATCAAGGGCTCTATAGACGCGGATTTTGACCCGGTTTTCAACAAAACTTTGAGTCAAAAGAATGGGTCAACAGGTCGGGGCCCAGGGCCGGCCAAAAAGGGCCAAAATTTCCAAAACATGCCCTCATTGTGACGTCACCTCCAGAAAACCCCCACCGAAACCGAAAATTGTTTTTTCGATTTTGACCACAAGACTTGCTAAATTCGTAGAGGGTTTGAACAGCTCTCTAGCTCTAACGGCTGGCGATTTATGGCCAAAAAAATGCCGGCCAATATATTGGCCCGCGCGGTCGTTAAAGCGTTTGGATGAATTTAATGTCAATAGTTTAATTCTAAGAGTTCTACTTGCATAATGACACGAAAATAGATTTGAGATTAAACAGAAATATAAACGCACAACGGTGAATGGGTAAAAACGTACAAGTTGCCAAGTGGATTGATTTAAATACGTATCGCTGTTACAGTGGAAAGTGTCAAGTCATCCAGTTCACCTAAGCTCTTCTCCCCCCTGGTCGTGTTCACCAAAGGTTGTTAGGTTTTGTTTGTTTAAAATTTTGTTTAAATCTTACCTGTGTAAACTGTACCAATCAATATGACTACAAGAAGCAAGAAAACGTCGCGAGATGATCTGGAAAGCATTGCCGAAAAGCTTGACAAGCTCACAGACATGATGGACAGCAACAGCAAGTCCACAGAATCTTCACTACAAGAACTGGTGAAAGAGATTCGTGAACTACGCAAAAGTCAAGAATTTCTTGAAAAACAATATG
>Ga0210059_1006601_pt1 | contig 18573 bp, 10 predicted proteins | sample Ectturendosymbi2_FD_188042 | JGI IMG/M metagenome (GOLD analysis project Ga0210059, IMG submission 188042) | Ecteinascidia turbinata endosymbiont from Florida, USA - Sample 2 (SPAdes) (version 2) | ecosystem: Host-associated > Tunicates > Ascidians > Unclassified | place: Key West, Florida... | reverse complement strand
GATGTTGATGACAATTTTTTTTGATGCTTTGTACTCTGACGGTGCTTGTCTACTGAAGATTTCCTGTCATGCGACACAGTTGTAGAGCACAATGTACAGAATAGTTCTCCACGTGTAGTAACCATGAATTCCGCAGGGTATCGTGCTGCATGAGCTCTCACCTTGGAAAGTGGCGATTGTGCTTCTTTTGGCATTCTTTTATAAATTTTACCACCAAATTCTTTCAAAATCAATTTATCTAAAAAATCAATAGCCTACATCCAAAAACATAAAGTTATTCATTGTCAATTAGGCTACCAACAGCTCGCAGAGCAACTTAAGTTACTGGTATCTAAATTACCGGTATCTTAAGTTATCGGTATTTGCTGACTGCTCTGCAGTATTCCAAAAACTGTGATCTTAATAAATATTACCGGTATAGCTATTGTTTCTTACTAGCAAGCTAACTAATGCTCTTTAAGCTATACAACAACACTCGTTGTGTGGCCAAAAGCCAAGTCATACTTCCACTTCTGATTACTTGCGGCCACCTGTTGCGTCATAGATAACATTGGGACGCAGTTCACTCGTCACATAACTCGTTGTCATGCAAAAAAAGAAATTAGAGCTATGCGTGAAACAGTTTTATAGCATTTTTTATGTCGCAGTTCTAAATGCTGGCTAATATTCATAAAAGTTGCAGTAAAAAGTTGTATCTTAAAGTCAAAAAAGTTGCAAAAAGTTGCTAAATAAAATTCCTGGAAACAGCTTGAAACATCGTACTATAAACATTCTGAGTATTTCGGAAGCTGTCGAGAGCTGTAAAAAAAGTTGCAAAAGTTGCAAAAACTTGCCCTACTGATGACATAACCACACACGAGTGTTTCCTAGGCCAGGGGTGGGCAAATAGTGGGCCAAATATGGCCCGGTACAGCATTTTCAGTTGTCCGCGCAAGCAATAAAAACAAAACATCAAAATTGAAATTCTCTCCAGCTTATCACAGTAAATGTTAGTGCTCAAGCTAACTTTACCGAGACTTGCTTCTATTTTCATAGGTACGGCCCTCCGCTACACTCGGCCTTCTTAAAGTGTCCCCAGAGCCAAATTAATTGCCCACCCCTGTCCTAGGCCAATATCTTCAGGAAAAGGGTTTGCCGGGTTTGCGAAGATCAAGAGCAACTGGCTTAACTGGACCATGTTGTTTCGCAACTTTAGAGCGGCAGGGCATGAAATGTCCGAACCTACAAGAGTACTATCTTTATTTCAGATTGTGTGTAATGGTGGTTGTGCCCTTGACAAATCATTCTACTAATGTCATCGACTGCCGTATAACGTCTGCCTTCCTATATTTTTGTAATATTTGCGCATGAAAACCGTGAATATTTTCAATTTTAGCTTCCAACAAGGGGCGCTTACTTTCTTTCTCTACAGCACTTGGCTTGTCAACATGACGCGACCAGCGAATAATAAAGCAACATTGCCTAATTTTTTTTTCACATTTTGCCAGCCATGCTAAAGCGATTTAACTCATTTAATAACCTCGTTTCGTGTTTTACCTGACTGGAGAAGTTGCTCTACGTGGGCGTCAGCGAAAGTAAAAGCGACCGGATGAAGATATTGCAAGCTCAGGCCAGAAAACTCAATTTGGCACCAAATAAAGACGCATTTCGTTTTTTTCTCTGAGTGCATTCTTTATGGATTTTTGTTTGACTGGTGCGAGCAAGGGGCGTAACGAGGTTAGATGGCGCCCGGGGCAAGAAAAAAGTTAAGCGCCCACATATTCGAACCTGAAGCCTTTTGGAAGCAAATGTGCTGTTGAAGAAAGTACTTGCGGCATTGTTGGGACTTTCCGGTGCCACCTGCGGTGATTCGGCGCCCGGGGCATTGTCCCCCTCTTGCTCCCCCTTCGTTGCACCTCTGGGTGCGAGTGACAATAGTTGAAGTGAACAAACTCACCTGTTTTGTCAGGGGTGGAATAGGTTTCGTGAAAATTTTTGCAAAGATTCTGCGCTAGTTTTTGGGCAAGTTTTAGCGATGAATTATGATATGCGTTAACCCCTTTTGAAAGATAATTTTCAGAAAATTAATTTAAATGCCGTTTCGAATTTTAAGAGGATGGCGAGAGCAGACTTTGAACTTGAACAAATATGACTTGATTGTCGTCTGCAAAGTTTCAACTATTGTAAATAAGAATTGAGTATGTCGTCTTGTGACGAAGCCAGGAAGATTCATGCCGGTACATCCGTATCAAGAGAACCTGTGGTCTTTTCTTGGAATGCGTTGTTTGGAAACTGCGTGTTTGCCGAAGCGTGACGTTTGTTTTGGTGCAAAATGCGTTTTTCCGAAAAAAGCAATTCAACGTAACACCCGCAAGCGTTCGCCTGGCGTCGTTTTATTGTTTAGATTCTAAAATGACTGTTGTTCGTTGCCATGTTGTCACTAAGAATTAAAACTGACAATGGTTTTTCAAATGCTTTGTCGGTGATGACACTCCTTCGTGAAAAGATCTACAAAAAAGAGTCACCAAACGTTGCAAATAGGACCAGTATTTGATTTGACGAAAAGGCTTTTGGTCGAGGAAGCTTCCACAATATCCAGTGCAGCTATGTGTCCAACCCACGAACCGCATGCGGCCAGTCGAAGGTTTTGTGCGACCCAGCAAGTTTTTCATTATTGTATATGCATTTTACATGACAATGACAACCTGTCTTTATTTTGATAATCTAACTTCGGCATTTTCGATGCAGTGGTCTTTTAGTGCCTGTTTATCACCTACTACTCACTAGCAGATTTCCACGTGTCTAATGACACCTCTGTGCAAAGCTGATTTCTAGTGTTCAGATATCTACTCATGTGTTCCTCTGCACTAAACTAAGTATTGTATATACCCTTGTTCTTTCGTTAGAACCAAACTTGCCAAGACGTCACAGTTTGGGTATGATCAAAAGTAACATACAGCCGCTATCATTGCAGTTAGTATTCAAATGCTCAGTAGCTTTGTTTATTTAAACCAGGGTTTTTCAACCTGTGGGCCACGGAAGAATTTTTGAATGGCCACGGCCTTATTATTGAATTTGGATAAGTTTTGCAAGATGAACCTTTAATCGAAAACGTGAGTTGCTTATGAGCTAACAGGCTCAGCCTTTGCATTGATCCTACCATACGTTGTGTTATTAAACAGTTTTAGTTGTTTTTATTTCTGCTTTGTACATGGGTGACAGTTTTCGCTTTGAAGAAGTTGTTCAGTCGGTGGGCCACGGACCCTCTGTTTGTTCAATAATTGGGTCAAATGCTTGAAAAAGTTGAGAACCTCTGAACTCAAGTATAGTTTACTAAAATCAAAGCAAGTTATTCAATGTGTGGCCCTCACGAAGATAGTGATATAATTTTCAGCCCAGTAAGGCATTTCGGTTGGACATATCTGGCCTAGTGCATTCAGTCATTACTGTAGCAGAGAAAAATAGGCTCTACTACATATAAAACGAACTTGAAATTGTGAACAAAAAGTTAAAAAGACCAACACTATGATAACAGCAAAATAGCTAGTGTTCACAGCCAATGAAGAGCTGGAAACATAGCAAATCTAACCCAAGAAATCCGAAATCCACACAATTATCGCTGGATGATGCTAGAGAGACAAAAAGCCTGATGAAAAGGCTAAAACTCAGCAGCCTGCTGAAATGGCTGAACTAGACAAGCCTGCAAACAAAATGGCGTGGGTGTCTAAGCAATACAGGAAGTGCAAGTACCTTCGGGTGACGCCCGGAGAATTAACCAATGAAAGTGCGTATGTATGTTACCTAGACAACGACACCGCTTCTAGATTCTGATTGGTTGAGGAAGGTATAAATAGTGGAAAATTTGCAAGTTCAGGACAGTCTGGTGTTCACACCAGACTCCTTCGGTCGTACCGAACCATAGATGTTTCTTTGGTTCGTGCAACAGAAGTAAAACGGAGTTTCTGCCTCATGCCATCTTAGCTCGATGGATGGATGTTGAGTGCTATGGAGTTATGCTGGTTGAAAGATTGCCGTACGCTTCATAGCTTGAAAATCCAGATTAGAAAACAGTTGTCAATGACCTGTTTTTTAGTCGACACTAGTGGCTTTGTCCGGGGAGATCTATGACACTCGACTTCGCAAATTTGGCTAGTCCAAATTGACCGCTCGCTGCCAGCACTGGTATTGTCAAAAGGCCGATGCCTTGTTCAGTACTGGCAGCATCTTCCTGGAGGTCTCGGGGTCGCAAGGCAAACTATTGCTTTGCTTGATCCCCTGACGCGCGCTCCAAAGCTACTTCAGATCTTTCACCGATCTCACCCATCACAAGGTGAACCTCTGACAGTATGAACCGTGGAATCAGAGTAAGGCGAAACTCTGACACCATATTCCACGAAAGAACAAGGCGAAACTCTGTCACCTTGTTCCATAAAATCAGAGCAAGGCGAAGCTCTGTCACCCTGGTCCATAAAAATAAGAGTAAATAAAAAGGCAAAACTATGTCACCTTATCACATAAAATCATAGCAAGGCGAAGCTATGTCACCCAGATTTATGGGAGTCTGAAGTAAATTAAAAAGCGTTGAACTATTTCGAGAATGAGAGATGCTGTTTTATCGACGCATTGATACTTTATTGGTGAGTACACCTATTGTTATTGTACAAAATTATATCAAATAAAATATGACTCTATAAATATTACTGGTGTTTTAACTGTACTTTAAGTATAAAATAGAAGGTTTGGGGAGACTAAGTAATCTGAGTATTATGAGTGTCCCCCCTGACTTGACTGCTATGGCGAACCCATGTATTAGCAATAGTTAAGTCTAAAGCACTGGGAGAATGTGTTTGGAAGTCTCGCAAGAAACAACTAAATATATTATCCCACATGTACATTTGGCGCTCAACGTGTTTTTTTGGAAATTTAAATATTTCTGGAAAATTTCAAACTACCTTCTATACTAATTACTAGTCAAAAAACTACTATGTTGCCAATAGAATTTCACATCCATTTCAAAACATTATTTTTTTTTTCAACTGTATTTTTCCTGAGTTCATGCAAACTTTTCATTTTCAAAAATACATTTTCATTTCACTATACTTTCAAGTTTCAGGCCTACTTTCAGTTCAATTCTCAGGCCTTCTTTTAAGTTTACACCAATTTTCTTTTCACACCAATTTCTCATTTTTACGCTAATTTTCTTTTAACACCAATTTTTCATTTTTATTCCTAGCAAAAAAATAGGCCTGCTTTCAGTTCAACTCTCAGGCCACTTTTCCTATCGAAGGAATAAGCCTGCTTTCAGTTCACCTCTCAGGCCACTTTCAAATTTCTGTCAACATTTTATTTTCAGGCCACTTTTTCAGTTCCATTTCTGGCCACAGTACTATCATTTTTTTACCAGTCTTTCTTTAACATTCAGCGTCAATTATTTTTCTGTTGATCAGTCTTTCTTTTCAATCCAGTGTCAATTATTTTTCAGTTTACTACACTTTCAGTTTCAGGCCACTTTCTTAGTTCACATATGGACATATATATTTTTTTTTTCAACCTACCTTTCATTTCAATGTACTATCAAGTTTCAATATTTTTTCATCACGATTTTTAATTTCAGGCCATTCTTTCAGTTCAATTTCTGGCCACCTAATTTTACTTTTGTCAACATACTAACCTTCTTCAAAGACCCTTTTTCAGTTCCAATTACGGGTCACCCTTTCAGTTTTATTTTCTTTTGCGTTAGAAATATTTCTTGTTTTGAACAAATGTACCCGTTTTTCGGTAGGCTGACATGTGTGGCTCTATTGGCAATAAATTAAGGTTCTTACAAATTTTTCGTGTCGAGTCACAACATCTTACTCTCATTTTAAGTTCACCTAAACATATGATAGGACCTGATGAGAACATTAACATATTTTAGATTTACGGACAGTGTTGCAGTAAAATTGAAATACATTATTTTTTGTTGAAAGTATCTCACACAAACTGAAATATCTATGGATATTCATAAGGAAATGATATTGGTGCCGGAAGGCATTAAATAGTGATTCACTTTTATCGTCAGATCACCGTCCAACTTAACAGGGCGGACGAGCCCTGACAATGTTGAGATCGGGTGAAAGTGAAGGGAACTCTCGTCTCGAAGCGTTCCTTCAGGGCTGGAAGGAGTCGAATCACGGCCGACCTCAGTTGCAAGTTGAGTTCAAGTATTTCCATTTTTGCTTTTTTCTTTCGATAAACAAGTTCTGCCAAATTAGATAATGTTTTCTTTTTGAGGATGAGAGTCACTGCAAAAAAAATAAAATATAAAGGTTAATTTACTCTAGTAGCCAGGACAAAAGTAACATATTTCATGTCAATTTTCAGAAACTACAAGTTTCTACAAATAAAGATGGCATCTAGTAATAATCTCTCAACTGAAACAAGAGATGTGCTTCCGACGTCGCCTATTTCGTCGTTGTTAAGTGAAGTTTGTACCAATACGACACATTCTAATTGGATTTTTAAGTTACCATCATGTAACAAAATACAACAAATTAAGCAGCAAGGGATTAACTTCAATACATGTGCAGGATTGGTACACCCAAATGACGTATGGGAATTAGATGAGGACCAATTTCTGATAAGACTCGACAATCAGTACCCAAACGTCTATGTAACGAAGTGCACGGTACAGCAGGCCATTCATCTCAATACATCTCAGATACCCTTTATACCGTATTCAGTTTTTTCCCTCTCTGACATTGAAAATGAAACTTTGAGGATTAACTCTATGTTTTCGAAATTTCCGGATGTCACACCATTTATTTTTGAGCTACAAATTGATCACACGGGTACAAATACCAGTTCGAAAAGAGTCAGTGATTCTAATAAAAGAATCACAAATATATTTTTGCAACATGCCCCGTTAATCCCCAAATCTACATGCAAAGAGCTTGTGAACTATTTGAAAAACCTGTATGAACAAGATTCTCCTGAAAAGAATGCTAGCACAAAGACCGAGCTAAAGGTATATTTTACAGCTAGCCTTTGTTTTCAATATCAATAATTAACAAAGTGTGACTTCAGCACAAAACAACATTCTGTGTTTGCATCCTTAGCACAGCTTTATAAATTAATACGAAATTTTTACTGGCAATGAATCCTATGGAATGCTCACCAACAATTTTATCACCACCAACGAAGAAAATCAAACTAGAGAATAGCTCAACCCCACAAGCAGCACAGAAAAAAATAACTTCGTCACCGAAGCCGAATATTGTCCAAAGAATCAAATATGTTTTGGCGGATCAACGAACACCAACGCATGCACGGTTTCAACGGAAATATCGGCAAACTACTGAAAACACTACTGTTTTTAATTTTGAAGATAGTGAGATTTTGGTGGTGAACGCACCGTACATGATTTGCAATTGGTCACCAACACCAATCCCCTACATTTGCATACCGGTGCAAGACAACAAACAACAGCGCACGGCTATCAACAGAACAGTAATCATGCTGTCAGCCTTATACCAACTTCCAAACTGCCCAGTGGGCATTAAAATTGACCCGGAAAACTGTCAGGAATCAGATTCTCAAATCCATGACCTAACCAAACTGCGAAGAACTATTTGGCTGTTTCTGGCAGAAAATGCGACGTTTATGCCACCATATTTACGACAATTTTTGAAAGCGGAACTTAAAAATGCAATGGTCATTTCTCAATCTCAATCAGATCTGAAATTGACATCTGAACCCAAATTCAAAAAACCATTCCTCAACACAAAAGAGGTGATTATATTTTATATTTAATACAACGTTTTTTTTCATGAGGACAAAAAAATCAACAAGGTACTCTTGACTTATTGTCTTTTCAGGCAAGTTTATATAAGAAATGGCACATTTTGTAGAACATATGAAAGGATGTGATAAATCACAACGCTTTGATAGAAAAAACAACTTATACAAGTGTCCTCTTTCGATAGTAAGAAAGACACTTCGATCATTAAGGAGTCATAAAATCTCCTGGTATGAAAACCCGGCAAGACTGATACGCCTTTGGCTACAAACCCAGGAAACTGAAATGATTACTTTAAACGACATTTTCACACATAATTTAATTAAGAAACAAATCTTGAGATTACTCGCTGCCAACCTCACGAGGGAGGAACAGCAACTTTTGCGACAGTTAAGATCAAAAACCTTCTTGAAACAGTTGTCACTATTTTGGCTACACCTGAAAATCTATAACACCCCCCTGAATGTTATCTCGTGGATGATGACGAAACATGGTTATGATAAATGCTGGACATGCTGGCGTCATCACCAGTCGACAGTTTGCAACGAAGTATATCTTCAACACACGTGGATATACCTCCTAACAGGTAGAAATTTTTTACAGAAATTGGACAAAAACAACGTGCCAACTTTGCCAAACATTGACCATCCTGAATGGAAAATACTAATAAACAAGTTGAAACAAATCTCAAAAGAAGCTGTAGAGTTGTCAACGACAAGGGTTTGTGTCACAAAGGCGATCACTCATCTCAAAAAAACATGTCCTTTATTAAAACCCTTACTTTTAACACTACAAAAAGAACATTTTTCATGGCAGTGCGAAACGATATTAATATCCTTTCAAAGAAAGGACCTCGCCCAACAAATTCATCGCAACATAGATACATGCAAGACACAAATATGCCAACTCTGTGGAAAAAGAAACCATCGTGAACAACTTTGCCCCATTACTAAAGAAATTCTTCACCAAAGACGTCACAAATCAGCTATAAATCTAAGAAAATGTCATTTGAATGGAATGTATGCACAATCAGAACACTTCGATTTATTAACGGACACTCTGATTCCCCAAGAAGTCTTTACAAAATATCAAACAACATTCATCCCATTTTTTCCAGGTAATAAAATAGTAGAGAAGGACAAAAATATTAAATGAAGGCTACAGATTCTCAACACGCTGAGCCGTTGAATACTATCGTAAGAAGCCAGGCAGTTCACTTCCTTAGGTTGAACGCCCACTAAACGTCCTGTCTAAACGCAATAAGACTTCAGTGAAGCAATTTTCGATTCAGCGAAGCCCGCACAGCAGCGAGGCTGAAAGTGCTACTTATCATTATGCGCCAACTAGGATTACATTAAGAAGCGGAACAGAGAACTTAAGACTTTAAGCCAATATTCTTAGAAAGTGCAAAGTATACTGTATCTTTTTGTTTAGTAACTAATAACTACATTTCTAGAAAAATTAGCGTGTATAAATTTAATCATGAATCTAATTAAGCGATTACGCAGGCGTGAAACAAACAACATTCAACAAAAGTTTCACTATACCAGAGGGATCTTAATTGCGCTGGCACAAGAACCAACCCTTGTCATACCAGTTAGCAAACAAGCAGTTACACAACTTCAACCATTGAAGAAAGCTATGAAAGTCTTTTTATCAAGCATAAGTTCGAACCTTCATCCGTATATCAAAAAATTCGACTTTTCAACATTGAGGAGACTGAAGTGTTACACTATAAGTGCTATATTTTGTTATACACTACTAAAAATGCCAACCTTGATGTAACCTTCAATCTATATCAAAGCATACAACTATGTCATGATTTACTTTTGCAAGTGGGACGAACCATCTCATGAGAAGAAACGAACGATCAAGAAAGCAAGAAGGAATCTACACCAAGACTTTGACACACTTCAACAACTGTGATTGTGTGAAAAATTCGTGGCCACAGACACAGGATATCCTTATCGACAAAGACAAATAGTCACGAATAAATTGCATCGATTTTGTGACTTGCTGTTGAGAAACTAACGATTACACAAGCTATTTATGTACTCAGTGCTATGTGTTCAAAGACATTTTGCATACTATACAGATAATAAGAAAAACTTTCGTGTATTTTCTTGAAGTAAATAATGTGTTTACACGACTATATGCGCTTAAAGTTCGCAGAGTTTTTTTTTGCTTTCACAGATAAAATAACAAATTAACAACTTTATCTAAGTATGGCTAGAACTAGAATGTCACCCATACCATTAGCAAAGGAGATGCAAACCAAGATGCAAATGGCATCACCAGACATCTACTTGAATGAAAGAGATCCGAGACGATTTTCATCTTGGGATCAACGCAGGATCAAAGCTACGAAAAGTCTTCCTTACCCAAGATATTTCCACAATGAAAGCTTTTTACCAAACAAGCCTTGTTTCAATATGGAATCCACACCGGATTCGCCAGATTTTTCTTCAGCTTTCATACCCACACCGTCAAAAACGGCCAGAGCAAACCCATCTACTAAAACTCAAAAATCTCCAGTGGGGATGAACCAATTGAGATTTTGGGACTCATGCTCCCATATACAAGGGATGATGAAACACCAGCTATCCATGAGGTGAATTTCATCTACGCATCACCCCTGCTTCAGGAACAGATTCACTACATTCTGTGTGACCATACTATTGACAAACCAAAGATGGACAGAAATCTCAGATATATGGGGATCACCAAAGAAGCTTTCTTGAGATATTGCAAACTGTGCTACCCCGTGCATTACCTTTCACAAATTGGAGCAGAGATGAAATGAAACAGATTGGCATAGAATTATATACCATGCAATGTTAACCTGAGACGTAATCTACAGGTTGACTTATGCAAAACAAGGCTCAACAATATCTTTCAATATTGTTTAACGCGTCGTTGAAAGCTGTTTCATGCCTTGTGTTGATTTTCTCGCAATAATATATGCGTGGAGAAACGGTTTCCTCTATAGCTTGACTCCGCTGATTTAGTATTCACTGTTGAACAAACAACGTGAATAACCTTTCTGTTTTTTTTTGCAAAAGGAAAAAGGTCAAAGTCTGTTCTCAAACTATAATAGAAAATCTTAACAAATCCTTTATATTTTTTCACAGAAAAATAAATGCGCAGAACTTTATATTCCAAAACTTTGCAACGAAAGTTACAAACTCTTCCACCTCACAACGGATTAACCTAACCCTTGCACATACTGAACGAAGAAAGGCAACAGTCAAAACAACGATTAGCAAGGGGAATTGAATCACTTATATGAAATGACATTTCATAACACAGCAGTGATTTTTCACTGAGATAAATTGTTTTTCATACGCTAGAATCTTAGTCCGCGTTCCTTTTATATTTGTGCTTAACTTTCCACTTTAAAGAGCAATAGCAACTTTCACAGGTTGCAATCCTTTTTCTGATGGCGAATAACATGTCACTATTTTCTATGCTTTTAATAATTTTTTTCGATGCCACAGCATCACAGCAAAACACCCGTAGCTGCACAGAAAATCTCCAGCAAGCCCCCGCGACTATTATTAAACGCGATCGTGTATTGGTCACAGTACCACCGAAAGAACGTTATACCACCAATAAGACATTTTCTGAAATGGCTAATACCCTTTGCAATCAGGAAGATTTCTATGAGAATCTAAAACAACATACATTTTTTGGCAAACCCCGTTTACAACCTTCCTTTTTAATCAAACCCTATTACCAAACTCCTGAAGATAGTTGCTATCGAGTGACACTTAGCAACAGAAATTTACATTTTCCAAACAAATTAGCACACATAAATGATGCCGCAAACTTCCGCTTAGATTTTCTGTACGAATATGCGCAAGTTGGACAATTAAAACCCATTTCGCCAAGGGGAGACAGACCCATAACCCACATAAAATATCCAAGAGAGGCAGAAACATTCTTGTTTATGTATTACATACTAACGTCCTTTTATGAACGTTACGAAACGTTAAGTTATCAACTGCTTACAGAACCATCAACACCAAATGAAATACCTACTCTAAGATCACTAACAACACCATGCTATGTAAATATCTCTGACCTACCACGAATCAGAAACGTGCAATACATAAGCAATACCAATGATTTAAATGACAACGATATTGCAGAATGTAACCCAAAACTGTGGACCATTATACAAAAACAAGGACCAAACTTTTTTCGTGTTAAATTTCCCAGTGGTAAATTAACGACTTTCGTCCCACGCAATGCTAGAAATGATCGAATTTACTATCAACGAGTTTCAACTACAACACAACAGAAACCAGAGTACTGGTTCACGCTCGAAATAACAACGGGACAAACTTTGCAAACCCTAAACCCTTGGTACGAGTTATAAACTGGGGATATTCACATTTATTAGAACACAAGCATTTTTTTCTGCCTCCCGTGCTGCGATCTCGATTTTCGTCAATAATTTACAGACCACAAATTCCGATTAATTCACATAATCAGTCCATGCCAACATACGACCACACATTCCCTAGGGGAGTCGCATTAAAACCCCTTCATATCACCGATCCATTACCCCGATATAATACTGTATGCAACAAACAGCATTCGCAAAGATTTATTCGTCCATATGGTGAATTTGAAATACGATTATTAAAAATCACACCCCCCACCAATGAAAATGATTACTGTCGACAACTCCCAGATGTCACCGAACCACTTATGTCCTACAGAGAGCTAGAAAACTTTGTTAATAATAAAACGCATAACCCACTAACATTCTCCTCATGGTCAACTTCATTAGACGACCACCAACACAAAAACTTTCCGATGGGATCAACAAACAGCAATACATCCCTCCCTCACCTCCTACAAAATTACCAGCGATTTTCTGAAGCTACAAAAAATTATACGAACAAATTAAATGAAGCAGAAATAAATGAAAGATTCGCCGAGTTTCACGTTCACTATTTTGAACAGACAATTCTCCAAAGAAATCGGTCCAATCTCATGACACATCTCGATACTACACAACTAAAAATAGCCCAAAACAATTTATTCACACACCGGCAGTACATTCGAATTTATGCAAAAATCCTTTGGCGTATACATTTTATCAGACAAAACATTTTACAACAAGCACTAACAATCTGGAGAATTCAAAAATCCATTGAATATTTAAACACTTCAAACTCGTTCGCTACAAACGATATCTATGAACACACACTCATTGGAGACACAGTATATTCAACGAAAATATTCAGAGTACTAGGAGACCGAGATATTGAACATCGCTTTACACTTCCAGAAGTGTCCAAAGAACAAGAAACTTACTGGACACCGAGCAAACTTACAGCTCTCATAAGTGGAACATAGGCTCAGCCGTTCTTTATGGCATCTACAATCACTTTTGTGCGAACTCACAAGCAGCGACTGAATCCTCTATATATGCGAAAGCCTCTTTGGCAATAATTAATAACCGTACTTTATCATGACAACCCTATGTCTACAGTGAATTTTCTAATTGCAGAACATCATAAAAAATCCATTTTTTTGAGAACAAATGCATATGGTTTTATATTTCAGCAAAGTTTGCACTTTCTCCTCAAATACACACACGACAATTCTCAATAAATTTACAAAGTTTTTCCAGAACCTTGACGCAGAATGGAATTCTTCTCGAAGAAATACCTTCACAACAAAAGCTAAATATTTCAACAACATTTCAACCCCTAGTCACCCTTCAATGCGACACAAAAAATTTTGTATCGCAAATACAAAGAAATTGGAAATTATACACGTCTACAAAATGGCCGACACCAGCCACACCGCCATTATATGTCAAACCGGACTGCAATTCCTTTCTATACCGACATTTCAGATGGACACCGGAATCATGGAACATGCTTGAGCACAAAGCATCAGCTAAGAATTTTGACTTCGAAATGCTAAACTTTGATATAATTGAAAAGCCTTTATATATAATTACAGATGAGATAGGTCTCACTGAACCTCATGACATGTTTTTTTCGGAAGCCAGTGATACAATTGCATTCATTTCATATACACTGTCACACTTTTACGAGACATATCAGTCTATCCGATTTAAACTAGTCACCAAAGATAAACACTGGCCCCAAACACAAACAGGCTCTTGTTTTGTAGCCTTAAAACGATTACCCCTGATAAAAACACCCCTACATACGTTCGGCTCACATATTATAAATAATCCCACACAGTGCGTGGAAGCAAAGTTAGTCAGACTTCATAAAATATCGACTTCAACCTTTGCTTTAGATTTCCCAAGAGGAAAACTCATCAATCAAGTTCCACTTTTTAGAAATTATGACCGTTACATTGAGCAAACAGGACACCTCGATGTTCTAGACTTCCAATGGTCAACACCTGAGGATACAGGGTATACTCTACTAATTGAAGTAGGGCCTCGCTTGAGACATCCACCGAAAATCTGGTGGATCTTGCGACAATCTGATAGCCTATTAGGCTACCACGATAATTTTTTCGCTCCGGAATATTTGAGGATTTCCCAAGTCATTTACTCCTATGCGAGAGGAAGAAAACACGATTACGCAGATGAACTCTATGTCAAAAGTCCTGACACAAAATACCTACGCCAGAATGTCATTGAGACAAATTATACACTACAGTCATGGTTGTTACCGCAACATGAAAACAATTTTCCTGAAATAACACACGAATACTGCAAAACACGCTTGGGACCACCAGAACACAATTTAATAGAAGCAAACAAATTTCTTGATAACCCCTCGCAAACAGAAAACTTAAGAATATGCAAGAATAATGCAAAAATTCCACAATCAACCCAACGCGATCGCTTGGAATATCATCAAAAAGCTATTACAGCCTTCCCGACAATGAATTATGATATTTTTTCCTATGATACTCGGTTAGACAACCATTACAGTGAACACTTCCTACCATTGAAACTCAATACAGCCCCATTACAAAGAGCTCTAAATGACGAGAAAAATCTTCTCAACATGATATGGACCAACATGAAACCAAAAATTCAAACATTACAAATGAAACGATTTTTGCACCATATATACAACAATGAACGATTATTTTTTAGGGCAGAACGACAGATTTACGATGATAGTAGCAATCCTCACACAAAATATTTTATTCACTGGGGAAAGGAAGTCAAAGCAGAAAAGTTAGTTACACTACTGCTCAATGAAATCATTTACATACGCAACTATCTTACAGTAGTTCGAACGAGCATCCAAAACTATTTTCAAACGATGTATTTACTAACTTTAACACAGCTTGCGATGTCCACACTTAAACAAAACCAATCACTTCAACCCCATACATTATATCAACATATTCTAACGAATGGAGAACTAATCAGCTCGCCTGTTAAGCGCAATGCAGCATTCTTCACGACAACTTCAGAGTCAATATTTACAAGTTCACTTTGGGGAACGACAAACCAAGCCGTCATTAACGACACATGGTTGCCCGAACCATACAGCAAAGCTGTCATTACCTTTACTAACAGGCTCCCTAAACCTACAACCCATATATACTACCGAAATAGTACAAGAACAAAAACCATTACGACTAAACGAATGTCTTCAATAACAAACTTATGTCCCAGTTACAACATCCGAAACATCACAGGCCACACACCCGAAACATTAAGCTACCCCACGAACCCTATACATTTCAGAATGCGCTTTTTACCGAAAAATCAAAATCCCAATAATGGTACTTTTCCACAAATGCTTTCAGCTTCCAGGACAACGCCAAGACAGCTATCATTAATGACACAACTAACAGTATACTTGTTTTGTTTGCGAATAAATTACAATTAATATGACAGGTTCAGTGAAACTGCATCGCTCTCATAAGAGTTTCACAACGCTCGAGCGACACCAAGCGGCATAAACCCTTTCATCACTGTGATGTCGAGCAAACGCTTACAGCAAAAATAACGCACATACGTTCTTTTTCAGAATACTGTCGGAATAAGATAAATACTTTCATGAAAATCAAAACAACATATTTCTATGTTTTATTTCACAATCTCTTATTAAGAGATGTTTTTAATTCTCGCATATATCGGAATAATTAAGTTGACTTTTGTTGATACTCGACAATATGCTACAGAATTTTTGCCACTGGTCAAAGCTCTACAGAAAATAGGAGCCACTACAACAAACACAACCAGATCACAACGTGTCCCAAACACCGAAGCGACCAAACCTGTTGTCATTTTACCTTATGACCTGGAACAATTTCATAAACAGTTAACAACAAACTGGACAACATATGTAGCAGAACAGCAGATAAGCCCACTCACGCCAGGTTTAAGCGTAAACCCTGACTGTAACTGTTACAACTACCACAAAATTAGATGAACACCAGATCAATGGACAGAAATAAGACACAACCCATCAGACATTACTTATGATTTTGAAATGATCCATCTCCGACTAGCAAAGAAATCAATGTATTTCATTCCACATATTAATCACAGGACACCACCTTACAACATGTACCCCCAGGAATCTACTGATGCCTTATTCTTCATTTCACAGACTATCTCTTACTTTTATGAGAAATATGAACAAGTAAAATTCAGACTCTATCATGATATCCACTCATGGCAAACCAAACAAACAGGACCCTGTTTTGTCGGCCTGTCCGACATACCTTTAGTTGAAAATACCTTCTATGGCCCCACCTCTCTACCAGACGGAACTTTCGAAAATGACGCAGTAACAGAACCCTGCTTAACACTTTGAGATTCGGGGTACGATATTTATCGTACTCACATCAACAGATTTCAAGAATTTTAATGGATTGAGTTGATGTCTTTCACACATGATAGGGGTCAACATTCAATAAATAAAAAAGTAACCTCGTTTTCCCCACAATACGGTCGGTGGAAGTGAAAACGGAACCCAAATTTAAGGCTCAGGCTTCGGCTCAAACATCTATAAGTTTTTGTCTCCGTCTCCTGTTTCACTGTTCCAAAATTTCTTGGGATACGGCTCCACAACCCTGCGAACAACATCACCGGCGCCGGCTTCCACGCTTTCGCGAACGAAGCCGCGATGAACGTTGTGCAACGTCATATACGTATGCTCAAAGTCGGATTAACAATAGTAGCAAAAGTAGCAATTGCTACGGGTCCCAGGTTTTTTGGGGCCCCGCGGTCTTCTGTAACAAATCCTATTTATTGCATTAGATATAAGATATTTTTCGGTCTAAGAAGTCAGTTTTTTGCTAAATTTTTCATAAGTAGTCAGGGCCGTCACCAGCGGGGGGGCCAGTGGTGCTTGGCCCCCCATTTGAAATCGGTGCACTCCCATTTCACGTTTGGCGTTTGGCCCCCGATTGCTGCATACATTCAATACTGTATTTTAAAAATGTGGCCCCCCTTCTGGTTTTTGGCCCCTCCGTCTGTTTTTTGGCCACCCTTGCTGCAAAATCCTGGCGAAAGGCCTGTAAGTAGTGAGCGAAGGTTTTAAATTGAACGCTGTCTGTGTCCAGAAATTCTGGTTTACTTCTTTCTGTAGTTACGTAACAAAAAATAGGATTGCGGTACGCAGTGTCGCCATTTTAAGTGATCTGCTGCTAAATCTAGCAGGGTTTTCTCACTGTTAGCTGTAAATTTTCAATCTAGTAGTTTGCTGATTTTCTAGCAGAATTTTATCAACCGTTTGGCAGGTTTAGCAGGTAACAGGTTCCTGACCAAACACCTGTTCCAACAGTTTTTCAAAATGAAAACTTCTACACCTTCTTCGTCAAAAAATATATTTATTTTCTTCATGAGGTTTTTAATCGGGTAACACGAAGACAAAGCACAAAGACCTGCCTGCTATTATTGGGAATTCTTATTATGATGCAAAGAAGCTGTTTCAAGCAGATGATTGTACCATAATAACAGGTACTTAGATGGCGTGGATGAAGCCTAAATGATTTGCTTGTTTGCTGCGTTAGGTTGCAAGGCAACATTGGTAGAATATGTTTGTATCTTACAGTACGATATTTCCAAGTGGTTCAGTTTCGCTAGTGAATAGTTACGTCTGGTAAGGAAACTTCCTGGTAAACCGAAGCTGCCAAAAGTTTCGACATATGTATGTGGTTGCAAGATTCAGCACTTACTGCAAAAGTTGTCTCAGTGCCTACTGCCTATCCTGCTGATTCAACAAAAGCCTTTTGCGAAGTTTGCAATAATGCAATCATAGCGAAGTATTTTGAGCTTAAAAGGCATAACTGGTAGCAAAAGCACTTGAATAAGACTAAAGAACTTTTTGAATGTTCCCTAATGTAGCACAAAGTTTTAAGTTACAAAGACAGACATAGAAAATTGCAGGGCTGAAGCTATGCTCAGATTGTTTATTGCTGAGCATTTTTCTGCTTTATAAAAACATGCAACCATTTGAAAAAGATCGCCAAGAACTGTGTGCCATACAAAAAATGAGGTAAGCTGCAGTTACGTTGCTCAAAAAGTCAAAATGTTGACTGATAGAAAATTGTGGGCCGAATGGTGTATTGGCCAAGACCGGCATTTTCATCCCAGCATGCTTACTGAAAGCGAAACCAGGACGAAAAATTAGCATATTGTTTAACTTTGTACGTTTCTCATGTTAAAAATGACCGAGTTTCTTTCAGAACTTCACTGCTGATAGCAGCTTTTAGCTGAAAATTTGTGACAAGACTCTCAGCAGAATCTACCAGTTTTTTGTGACACTCTTTAGCAGATTTAGGTCACAACCATCTGTCAACACTGGCGGTCAGCACGATACACTCACACTGTCATGTCA
>Ga0210059_1006600_pt1 | contig 18573 bp, 18 predicted proteins | sample Ectturendosymbi2_FD_188042 | JGI IMG/M metagenome (GOLD analysis project Ga0210059, IMG submission 188042) | Ecteinascidia turbinata endosymbiont from Florida, USA - Sample 2 (SPAdes) (version 2) | ecosystem: Host-associated > Tunicates > Ascidians > Unclassified | place: Key West, Florida... | reverse complement strand
TCTTTTTCAAGAGTATTGGGCACCTTATCCATGTTGTTACCTGTTGTCATCTTACCTTTTGTCTGGGGCCCCTTGTCCATTGAATGCACATTAGGCAGGCTATTTATGTTTAACCAAAGACTAATAGAACTTGTTATCCCTTGATTAGGGGACCCTAGCATCTTGGTTGAGGACCTTTCACATTTTGACTGGGGCCCTTTGTCCTATGATCATACAGAAAGCTGTTTATATTCCATCATTTCAGTTTGGCTTCATATCTTCAGGTTGAAAATCCAAATGAGTTAAAACATATTATTAATGACAACATAGAGCAAACAAATTAAGTTTTATTGTGTAATCATTATAATAAAAATACAATCATAAGCAAAATCTCAAATTTTTGAAAGCGCGTAAACTAAAAATGGGGCCCCCTCAAAGCGCGTAAATTGAAAATGGAGGCCCCCATTTTGCACACCCTGCACACTCACTAAGACCACTACTGGTCTGAAGAAACCCAGATAACGTGGATGGAGAGAGCCGCGTGTGGATGTTTAAATATTGGATTGCGATGATGTATGTCACAAAACTTGCCATGTCAAACAACGTGTAACGTTAATTTTCAAACTCCACAAAATTACGTTTTTTGGGCTACCTTTACTAGACCAGGGTATTCGTAGGAAGATATAGAATATGCATGATACTCAGGAAAATACAGCACCAAGGGGGGAACGCTGGGTCTGTCAGGATACTTCAAGGGCTGCTTCTCCTTCCAGTAATAAGAGACCACGCGTTTCGCCTGTAATGCAGCGATCGCGTCACGCACCACTGACAAAAGCATCATTGTGCGAATGCAAAATCACGGATATAGAATAGTTGATATTAAACCACGAAAACCCGAGCGTGTAGAGAGAACATTAAAGATGTGGCACAATAAGCACCTCTATAGCAAAAACGTTTGCAGGCCTGGCAATTCCAAACTAACACTGGTCAACATAAAACAAATTATTTTTCTTGCATGGGCTTTGTGAACTCATTTAAGGTAATTTCGGGGTGCTGGATCCGAATCTGAGTTCAGATATCCGCTGTCACATTTTCGCAATCTGCATACTCCATATTAATGGATCAATACTTTAGTTTAATCAAAAGAGCGTACCTTGTTATTTCGCAATGCCACTTGGTGATCAGGACAAAACTTAAGCTCCTCACCAAGTTTGCACAACTTGTGTCGAAGTACTGAGATCGTGGTATAAAGGACAAAACGCCCTAAGTTGAAATTTGGTGTGCCAATGGTTTGAGGGGAACTGAAAAACCACTGAGAGAATCAATTGGTACTTCTGCCATGTAAACGCCAAGGATTCATTAAGTAGAACAAACAACATTTACAATACCCGGGCATACAATCTGTTATACGACCTGTTTCTCATAGTCATGAAATACCCGTACCCATTTTCACCAAACTCGCAGACATCGATGAGGGCGATTTTACTTCTGCTAAGTCTTCAATAATGAAGAAGAAAGGGATATAGAGCATGACGAATGGGATCCTCATGGAGTTTCGCTGCATAGCCAGCCCGAATTCAACAATCTGATCCGAGATTTAAATTTCTCAAAGCAATCTGCTTCAATTGCTTGGTTCCAGGCTACAGGAGGGAAATCTTCTTAAAACCAGCGCAAGCGCTTCATTATATTGTAGAAGAGACGAAAGTGAGAGTCTTCCGCTCCCAACTTGTTGACTGAACAGATACTAAGGGTTGTCTTGCTATGGGTTTACCGGCATATCATTCAAGTGACTGGAGGCCCTTTTATTGATATATCAAAAATGCTTAGAATGTGCCTTACTCCATAATAGTAACGGGTGGATTTATCCCTATACAGGACATTCTGTCACCCTGAAGGAGAACTACTCAAACACCAAAGTTGTGTCTCAAAGATGGAAATATGTGACCACCAGTGGCTGACCTGTGTGAAGTTGAAAATGGTGCATTTCCTATTGGGTTAACAAGGAGGTCACACCAAATACACCTTTTTTATGCTACTGGGATAGTAGAGCCAACAACAAGCATTGGGTAAGGAAAGAATGGCCACCAAAAATACAGTGAAACCTGGAGAAAAAATGTTTGTCTTTGTCGTGCTTGACAACTTTTGCATCTGAAAAATTCTGTAGCGGGTGAAAATGCACGATCTTTTCCAATTAAATCGCTCATGTGGGGCTACTACAACCTAAGAGAAGCAGTTATTAATATAAAAGCCAAATAGGTTAAGTTTATCTCGGCTTCCACAGCACCTTGACATGTAATTTGATGGCCAGCGCAATGATTGCTACAACCGCCACGCATAAAAGATGTTTGCGAATAGCTCAAAAATAAAGCCACAGTTTGATTCCTGTTGGCAAAGTAATGTAGATATCACGTGAATTTCTTCGGAGTTTGTGCCACATGCCTCTAAATAAGCAGCGCGGAAATATAGCAAGTTTTACTTACCGCTAATAAAATTTTTGCTCAATCCAACATTTCTGGATTCAATTACCTTGCTTCCTCAAAATGTTTGCTTACTGCGTTTTTTCTCGCAGTTAAGTGCAAAACTTCCGGTACCTAAAAGCGTTTGAGGGAGCACCTGTTTGATTTAGAAACTAGTTTTTAATGGGAACGTATTGCGAGCAAAAAAAATCTATTGGAAAATTGTTGTTGAGGTTTGTCAAAATCACATTCCATTCAGTTAGATATTTAGCCTCAGCGTGTCTTCTGAACAACTGCTATGACTATAAGGTGGCGATCTGTGTACTAAAAATGAGGGCGTTTCACTGTTTAATTGTGGATGGGTCCATGTTTTGTGGGGCAAAACACAAATAAGGCAAATCAATGTCCAGCGCAAGACCGAAACGTAACTGGACTCAATATTTTGTTTTTCGTTTCCTCACGAAAAAGCCTTTAGGCTATTGGTGAGAACCAAGGTCTGAAGAAAAAAACGTTACTAACAGATACTACAACGTATTGGTTTAGCTGCAACGATGCAATCAGCATTAAACACAATACTCACTTCAACCGGAATCTTTAAATTCAGCGAAGTCAACAGCTTGTTGATCCACGGCCCGCAAGTTAACACAGTTGCCTGCGCGTAATATGTGTTTTCTGAGGTGATGACTTTCACTTCCTTCGCATTAATCGGCTGAATTGATTCAACTCTTTGGTCCTCCCGTAGTTCACCACCAAGCGAAACGAATCGAGACTACAAGTATGCAAACCTTCGTAAGTAGTGTAAAGTACTGATTATTATCTCTTTGATAGGTTTCAAGAACAAAAGACGTGCTTTCTCATTCCATTACGTTACGATATGATACTTAATTAGATGCTGCATTGCAACGTGGTGCTTCTTTCAACTTTGACTTTCAAAATGCAGCAACTGTTTACAAAAGTTGTTGAAACTTATAGCGCCGCTGAAACGAGGCAATTGCAAATTGTTTTCAAAGGCAAGCAACATCGCACGTACTATTTCTGCTTAATGCTAATTTGGGACGAGAACACATGCCATTGTCATGATTGAAGCAAAACAAGTTTATTCGAAACCTAATCAAAATGCTTTCAACATAAAATTAAAAACGATATTTTTATTTGACTTTGGTGACGGCAATTGGCGGCAGGCCGAAGCCTGAAATTTGCTTCTTGCCTGGTTGGGGTGAACGCCCTTGCCCAAGGAGCGCAACGGCGATTCACTCAGTGGTCGTGGATCGAACACCTAACCTTCCAATTAAGAGGCGGACACTTTGCCACTTAACTAATGCCGAAAAGGTAAAGGAAGAGCAATGAAAGCACACTTCGCAAGACTAAAATGAATATAACCTGATTATTTAGAAATGTGGTGCTAAATTCACTGATGACCAACCTTACTGATACTGCAGCCAGCCTAACTCACAACCATCAAAAGTTATTTCCATTTTTAAAAAAAATTAGTCGTATTTTATGGTGTATGTACTACCAAACACAACTAAAATGACCTTATTTAATATTATATGAGTAATTTTGAAGTGTAAGGATAGGTAACTTAAGTGCGTATACGTTTACTTCAAAGTGGCGTGCTACTTTATTAGAATCAACCTTTCATACTGCACAACCAATGTTAGAAGAGATTCAAAAAATTGGTGTGTTTGAATTGTAAATACTGGTTTTCAACGCCCAGTTAGTCCCAAGTCTATTTACGTTGATGACGCAGATCAAAATGGCCAAAAATGATTCAACGGCAACAGAATTGCAGCAGTCCCTATTCCTTAACAAACCTTATGTGCCGTAATGGCCTCACTTTGCTGGACAATTCTCAAAAACGATCCGAACAGCTGATTACGCCAAGTCAAACACCATGCTAATAGTTGAATATAGCTCGAACATTCGTTATGGATTTGTTCGCTCATTTTGGAAACAAGAAATAATGATTTTTATTATCTGCGTTTTTCGAAAAGCCGTTGTTCAGTAGCTTCACGAATGCCTCACAAACTTTCGACACGGTCTGACACTCATCAGCCTTTGAGATTTGTTTATTTTACTGAATAACCCCCATTGTTTGTTGTTGTGTGTATGCCATTGAAATACTGTGTGGCTCATGATCAGTGGTGTAACTAGAGGTTTGAGCCAGGGGGAGCAAACTTAGCTGAAGGGGCCCCATTGGCCACCGTTTGGTATGCGATAATTAGTTCCCAAAAACTCATACGTTATTCCACAAAAACAGAAAATATTTGTCGGGTGAGGTAATGAGCTTCAATTGGGTAAAATTAAAATTTCACGTTTTCATGTAACATATCCTATTTAAACTTGATACCCATCAATGACTTGTGACTGAGTAGGTAGGCCTATGATTTGTTGTAAGACCCACCACAGACCTGAATCCTGGTAATTAACTCCTAAATTAATTCCATTTTTCTTATAAGCACCACATGCTTAATTCACGTAATTATGGGCGTGGGGTAGAGTCTGGGCACTGCCTGAGTAAACATCAAAACTACTGTAGTAAGTCCAAAACCAACTTTTTTGAGCAGTTCATTGATCGCTTCGCACCAGTGGTAAAACCACATTCATTTAGCAACTACTAAGCAAATAATGCCAAACATTTTTATCTAAATATGGAGTTGCACACCAAACAATTACAAATAGGTGTGAACAGTTCCGTTGCAGTCGAATTCTGGCCCCTCCCAAAATGTAGGGCTATTCAACTGGCGAACCGTAGTCATATAGCAAAATAAAAGAAGTCACTGTATAGTGGCACAGTAGCACACATGAAAGATATTATATCACAATAACCATGAAAATATTACCAGCAATGTCACATCATAGTAGTATTACACCGGCTTGGAGCGAGTATTTTGACATGCAAAAGCCTTTATGACATCATCCAAATCTAGAGATCGCGCACATGAAGCTTCGATTGACAACGTGGCTGATGAGGACAGTCTGTTATCTGTCATATGAGACCTGTTTGATTAGCTCAGTGGTTCTCAAACTTTCATGAGCCGTGACCCCTTCAACGTTCAACTGGGGAATACTTAATATATCGTGACACTTGGGCTTTGCAATATCACGGCAAAGTTACTTAGTGAAGGTCTCTGCTCGTGGTTCCCAGAGAACCGCTCCGGGGCCCCCAACGAGTCCGAGGGCCCCGTCTGAGAAATCCTGGATTAGATTCAATTTACTGAAACTACTTTCAGTGCTGGCAACAGTATCCGGGAAGTTTAGCATAATCCGAAGTGCAATAAATACGTTGGATAAACTTCATCAAGACGTGTCTTGAGGATAAAGCTTAACAAAAGGAATTGGGTATTATTATTGTCATTTAATTAACGAGGATTATTTAGAGATTTTGTAATGAAATGCAAGTGTTAACAAAAATTTGCAGAAATCAGAATCAAGCCTATCGTTCCCATTATGAAAACACTGTTACCGAAGAAACAAACCTGAGGCCGATCATAGCAATGCACCTCGATGAACGTTTTCTTTCATTAGCGCTTAAGTGAACTTTGCATGAAAAGCATGTGCATTGCGCTTTTAACTGGCCGAAATACGCATGCATAAACCTTCTGATACCTAGACTGTTAATCTCCTGATGCATGGCACATGTTTATATTAACAACATTTTGTATCTCAAATAGGCTATAAATGTTGACAAATATAAACCAAGGGGGCATACGTGGACGCAACATAGTTAACATCCATAATCCACTAACTGCACTACTCTGTTGGGACAACCTCAGCAGTGATTGCTGAATAAACTCTTCTAATTACACTATTAACTCCATCTTGCTGTCTGAATAGAGGCTGCACAAATGTGTAACTTTGGTCGTAAGCACCAAAGGTATCTTGCTTCTATGCAGTACAAAAAACGACTTCCTGAGCTCGCCATAATACATTTCTTCACAACAATCACTGCACAAAATACGTTGATCAAGTGGACTTCTGGAGGTATACAACTAGGCATATAGGCTAGCTTCACGTTCAACACTTCGAGCAATGAATGGTGACGCTTTACGCCAATGCTTTCCAACCGGGGTGCCGCGGCACCCTAGGATACCATTTACAATACTAAGGGGTGCCGCGAGAAAATACGTTTCATTACATCATTATAAATCCATTTTCAAAACGTCATTAAATCTTAAATCAAATTACTATGCGTTCGCCACTGGGTGCGGCAAACCTAAAAAGGTTGGGAAACACTGCTTTACGCTCAAGGCTGAAATACGTTTATTACCTCACAAACGTACCAAAAATAGCCAGGCGTAGTTATTCTAGGTAACAGCGGCAGGTATTGCTCTGACTATAAATTGCAGGACAAAACAGAATGAGGATTGATAAAAACTTCACTGATTTCTAGTGTTCCACATTTCAATTTGGTGTTAAAACTTTGTTTGGGGGCCTAAGCCCACAAAAGCCCCCGTGGCGACGGGACTGAATTTCGGGCCCCCTGTGTCGCTAAGCGGTAAACTTGCGAAGGTTCTTCTGATACGGATAATTGCATATTCCGGTTAAACACACACAAAATTCTTGGCAAATTGGTTATGCGATGAACTGGATTCGTTTGTACTAACACCCGAAATCAACGGAAAATACTCCAAGATATTTTTGAAAAACGCTAAAAACAAAAACCTAGTAAAAATCAAAAGAATACCAAATATCGAAATACAAGCTAGCAGGGGGCCTATTTTTACATTTAGTCTGCCAGGGGGCGACGGGCACCCCTGCCCCCCGTCAGTTACGCCACTGCTCATGATAACCTTCTACTTTTCACGATATTCCTGTCGCTTATCGTGTTTCCTTGATCAGACCACCGTGTGCTTGTGTCAAGGTATTTTCGCAAGCCGACTTTCGTCTTTTACTACTCAGATGTTTGCCACTTTGTTATAACACTTTGCACTTCTTAACTTTTCTTTCATAGTGGTTTTCCATTGAAATATGCATGTTTGGTATCATTTTTTGATATATAACTTGCCTTTTACTTGTTTTTTTAAATGTTAATGGTTTCATGGATATCAGTTTGTTTTCACCTTTCACACAATTTATAAGGTGGGAGATACAGTTTATTTACTAGGCAAAATACACAGCTTTCTACAGATAGTGCAGTGGTGTTTAATTCGAATGAAGAACGAAAACAATTCACACCGATCTTTCGGAAAATGTAAACAAAACGTCAGCACCTCATCTTCTATTTGTGGTGTATCTCCATAAATTCAAATTTTTAAATGTATTTTCCCGCATTTGTATCTGATCTAGGAGCCATGATTTTTACATTTGAAGTAAACCACATTTTATTTCCTGAAAATTAACAAATAAAAACTTTGGTTCGCCTGGTTTTAAAAAATTTCTCACCGCTAAGGGGTTACTGCCCTCCCAGACACTTGTCCCATATGCGAAATTAATCCTAAGGTAGGTTAGACAATGGAATTAGCTCTGTGAGTTGCAGGTTGGACTTCATACAGCACATGTTCATCGGCAATTTATGCGTTTTGCTATGTTCAATTCTGAGTTATGTCATAGCTTATGATAAATCATTTCATTCCAAAATTTCATTTCCAAAATTTTTTTAAAAACCATTCCAAAATTTCATTTCGTGCAATATATTAAGAAACACAGCAAATGAAATTTTGAATGTATTTGATTGGCAGATATATGAAACATTTGATTTAGTTAAAAATAAAATTGCAAATGCCAATACAGTACAACGTTTTAAGATGTATAACCGATTTTATGATTTTTTCAATAAAAACACTGCGTGGGAAAGCGTCTAAATGTAACCAAATGCTCTATCGCAGGGGTGGCTAAACCGCCGCTCGCGCAGCGCAGGCGGATATTAGACCAGTTTCGTACGGCTCTTACGTAATTATCTAAGTCCAACAAAATAAGATGCATAACAATATATGGCTTGTAAAGTTCTGTCATTGTCATGTTCGTGTGTGATATTTACAACAAATGTAGCTGAGCAAAGGTATGTGTGTGTGTAAGTGAGAAAGAGATGGGGTGGTGTCAGTGGCGTACCTAAGGTTTCCCGCGCCCAAGCGCCCCCACCCAGCCCGTTCGTGGCAGCATATATGCGAAGAGTGAACTGGGAATAAAGAGGCGTCGAAGGCTGACTCGGGCCCCGCATATATTTGTTTCCAGACCCGTCTGAAAACTTCATATTACTGTGACGAAATTGACGTCAGAGCCTTTGAATCTTGGAAATCATTATCTGTCGTAGAGAACAGGGACCGAGTGTGCTAAAAAACTTCGGGGGGGGCAAACCTTATTGTTTGCGTTTCGATGACGTCACCATGTTCACCCAACCGTAGTACGACCTTTTTGTAAAACTGGCCAAATTGGGGGCGCATTAGGGAACTGATACTGGCTACGCCCATCGTGATGGTACAGCAACTAGTAGTGTATACAAGTATAGAACGGTGCTATATCTAGCACTCAGCACTGCATTTAATATGAAAACACATTAATTCCGAGAGCTTAAATAGACACAATTATGCTAAAAAATTGTGATAATCAATTCAAACTTGATCAGTTTCGCTAAATAAAATATACTGCTACTAATAATCACGACATAGATCAAATCAAAAACAAAGCACAAGATCTTGCGGTAAATACTAGCAGTGGAACCAGGCGCGTAGCCAGAAATTTTATTAGGGCTGGGGGAAACAATAACCGATTTTCAACATTTAAATATTTTTGATGCTCCTTGTTTTTAAAGCATCATCCATGAAACGTGCATATTTCTGGCGTTTTCTCCTGAACATTTGTGTTCGGATTTAAGTCGACAAACAAAAAGTTTGCTTTCATTGAATTGACAAGCTTAAAAGTTTTGATAGTAAAGTTCCAAGCTTCTAGTTTGGATCTTTACTTTGGATCAATGCTCATTAATCTTTCTTACAAAAGCGCTAGTAAACCTCTCAATGCCCAATCTTGCACTTGAGCAAGAAGTCATCGAGGCCGCCATTACGATTGAGCTTATACTGTATTTACACGCTTCTGATGTAGGATACACCAACACAGCACGTTCAACCGAAGCTGAACAGCGACTTTGCTCTGAGGCACTGAAATCCGACGTAGGCCTTCTACAAAACTTTCGCGCATATAAGAAGTGGATCTCGTTGTCATCTAATTTTTGAGCAATTAATTCACGTCTTTAAGTGATAACCGTATACGCTAGAGTCTTTCACCACGTTTGAAAAATGTTTGGATTTTTGATAATCCGTAAGATACATGGCTGTGTTCAACCTATTCCGTAAAGCCTTTGTTGCAACTTTAAACGTACTTCATTCAAATTGTTTGATAAGACTGCTAAATTTAACTGACTTCATTGAAATATAAGATGGAATTAAACTGTAAACACAATAGTAAACCCAGCATTACAAAACTTATTGATCGCGCTCAGCTGCAGGTAATAGTTTAGCACTGCACTGTATGCACGTAATTAAATTTGTACAAATCACGGGCTTCTTGAAAATACAATAACTTATCTGCGGAATTTGAAGCCCTAATGGGAAAAAATTCAATTTTAGTGTCATTTTATTCACATGCGCTTTGCCAACAAGACAGATTGCAAGCTCAATAATGGATATTAGGGAAGGATAAGAAGGCAGTCGCCTCGGGCCATCTTTTTCAGAGAAACCGATTCCCCCTTGAGAGCTTTGCACCATTGTTTTAGTTAAAAAGGTGATGTACCACTCTAGAGCCACATTTAAATAAGCTCTGAAGGAAGTCATATGTTTTTCAAAATAAAGCAAAAATTATGGGAAAATGTGCCATAGGGGGCAGCTTTCAATTGTGTAGCTCCAAAACTTTGCAAAATTTTGTTCCTTTCGTATGTATCTTATGCTCTTGAATTTAGTTCATAAATCGACATGTGAAACTAATTTAACTCTTTTATCCACGTAATCCCACATCTACCTTTCGCAATGGCGATGTTTGGGGGCACCTTTCTGAGAGCTTGCCCCTAAATTTTAATATGCACCCCTGTGCAAGTTATCTCAGTATCTGTAAGTAGTGGTAGTGTCAATTCCCTCAGCCCTGGCAAAATGAGAAGCATCTTGCTACTTACGTTAGATTTTGTCGTTGACTCTTCGTTGCAGGTAAATGATTTCAAATTGTTTACTGTAGGATAGGGTGGCAATTAGCATCAGATAAAGCTGAAACACTGAGCTTATGCACAGTAGGTCGGAGTCTAATGTCGTGACAAGACTGATTTTTACTCGCCGGCAAGGTAAATAAAAACATTGATGAAAACGTTAAGGCTCCACATAATTGTGATTGAACCGCCACAATACACCTCATCACAAATAAACATCTAGAATAAATGCAATTGTTGCTAGACAGTTACTACGGCGCAATGAAGAAGACTTTGGAACTGAATCGCTTCTTAGCCAAAGTTTGAGCTTCAAGACATATAAAATTTATATCACTGCCATATTCACGCATCTAGTTGTAGAACTGTGCAATGACAAAAATATACGATATTGATTTAGGGCTGCGCTGACACTGGAAACAAGGGTAGGTTATATTTGTAACATCCACGGTTATCAGAGAGGAATTTGCGATGGTCTTGAAATGAAGCTTACATAACCATTAGGTGGGATACAGCAAGCTGGTGCGCCAAAAACAGCTGCGAAAAGCGTTACTCCAATTGTTTTTACTTGCGGTCATTGATTATGATTACAACAGGTCAGATACAAGTTTGTGTTCGACTAAAAGTTGAAGTAGGTTGGGTTCCTTGAGGCAGTTTCGTTGATTTGCACTGCATTATTTCTTTGGCTTATACTTCACATATTATATTAACCTGAAAACTTTGGAATTGGGGGTGGCATTGCCCCGCTGTCCCTCACAGCTACGCGCCTGGTGGCAACCGTATTATGATTGTAGGCTAACATATTTTTTCAGGTGGGGAGAAAAATTTTCTAGGAGGTGCTTCGCCCTCCTGGTTACGGACCTGAAAGTAACGATAGTGTCAGAGAACTCCCAACCGCAGACGTCCCACTGATAGAGATTTGTAATAAATTGCTATTTACTATTGTGTAATAATTTCAATGGCACACCCACTTACCTTCCCTTTTTTAGCTTAAAGCTTGTGAATCTATTGTTTTACGCATCATTTTATTGGAAGTGGCCCGTGAGTTGCCACGTTTTTGTAAAATGGCCCGTAAGTCAAAAGCAGTTGGACCACGCTGGCATAGAATATAAAAGTTCTGTAATATGCTTCTTGAAAGCTTTTCTTTCCCTTTCCAACTGATACACTCCTTCGTAGATCTAAAGTTCCTCCAGGAGGAAACTTAATCTCAATGCCAAGGTTAGATGCAACTGTAGTAACTTCATTCCACACAGCTTGCCAAATGTTTCGCAATTCAGCTAAATCTTTTAGAAGTTCTTGAATGTTAGCAACTTCTGTATCCAATGTTGCTTGCGTGGCTTGAATAACTTTCATACAGATGTCTGTTCTGCTGATAATTTTGAACCACACAACTGACATAAATACACAAACAATTGACTTCAAATACGATAATGAGCCATTTGCATTATGCTTGGATTTAGCAGGTAGGTTCATTGTCAGTAACTCTTCAATGGCAGTTTTTGTACCAGGAACACGTGTACAGTAGTAGAAAACTTTTTACCCAATTTAGGGATTTTTTAGAGATTTTCGGAAAAGTTTGAAAATGTGTAAAATGAATCATTTCAGTTTACTTTGTAAATCATGTTTGGTTCCATTTTTAACTCTTATCATGGCGCTCCGATTTTATGCTGCACCACCACAAATTTAGGGATTTTTGATACTGTTCTTGGGATTTTTGGAGTTGCATTTGTGAGAGCCCTGAATACAAGTTACAGTGGCAGTGCTCGATAGTTACAAACACTTGAAATATCCCTGCATATCTTTGTGCAATTATTACGAAAATGTGTGAACTCTCAGTAAGCGTACGTTGCAAAACGGTAGAGCACCGAAATTAATTTCATGCTGATGACTGTTGTGTATCATACACTCACAGACCGGATAACTTTGGCAAGGAATTGCGTTTTTCTAGAACTTGACGGGTCTCTGTACGATGCATCTTCTGGTAGTAAAATGCGGCGCTGGTTCTTGCTAAACATTCTAGCTTCTGTGAGAAGCGACAGTACCCCGTACATGCAGCTGATTACAGTTTTACTGCGTGGAATCTATCGACGATATGCTATACATAAACTCTGCTCAACGTTGTTTGATGTGTATAAGGTAATGTTAACAATTTTTTGCAACGTAAAGGAAGATGACACAAAAACAAATAGCCTGGGCAAGTATTCATTTAAAAATTTAATTTCGGATTTTTCAAGTTTTAGAGGGAAAGCTGGTCAAAATACCAGCGCTGCAGATAAAAAAAAGCGACCATCAATTTGGGCTTGATTATAGAAAATCTTAGCGTGCGTACTTTCGTCCTCCCGGGCCCGGGTACAATGTAGTGTACCTCTCGTACCCCCCTCTCGTAGGCTCTGTACTGAGTCACCTGTGCAAGTGAACAATTAGCAGCTGAAAAAACAAAGTAAAACGTTTCGTTGGACATAATCATCAAATGTGTTGCTTCATGTATTCTTAGCAAAATTTAAATTATTTGCACTTACCCACAGTGCCTCAAGACACTTGTCTGCTTTAATGATCATTCCATTTGGTTCATGAAGCGCTTCAAAAGTTTGGTCGAACTGCAGGCCTGGAAATGCTTCACCAATCTCTTGACCAGCAAGGTATGTGTATGAAACTTTCTTTTTGTTGAGATAGGATACTAATGACTGTATGCCATCACTGATTACACTCTTCTTTGCAATAGATAGATGTCCCGTGTTTCTAAGTTATAAGGCAACAAAGTGAATTTTCACACAAAGATAAGCAAACCAACAAATTTAGCAGAAAGCGTTCTTTAATGGATGTTTTTCGTGCTTGCACACAACATTTTAAAATATTTTTCTAGCAATTTTATTTACTCCTCTACATGCATTCTTGAGAAATGTCTGGATTTGGGCTGACTAGTCTCTTATTTTGACAATGCAGGTTACCTGTAGGCAGCATTTCAGAAAAGTTATTACCAGCAGTTGTTTTGTTTCTTTTGTTTTGGATACAGAGTCATAGTACTGTACTAACTGTCAAGTTACTAAAGAATGTTTGCATTTCTAGCCACTGGGTAAACTTGAGACCAGGGATGGATAAAGTGTGGAAATCGAGAAAGACTTTCCCGGGAAATTGTACATGCCCGCGGGAAATTGATCAGCTGCAAGTCAAGTAAAATCAAATAACACACAAATTGCAAGGAAATCACAAGACTGACTGTTCAAATTTCCTCGCTGCGTCAAGGTGGCCCAATATCTGGTCTCGTAACGCAGAAGTTACACGTACGTAATGATAGTGGCCAGTGTTCCCTCCAACGTGCGTAATTGCGCAGTACCACCAGACAATTTGCGCAGTACCATCTCGTTCTCTCGCACTTCCAACATTCTAACTTTAAAACAGTGTATATATATCGCATAGCCCTTTTAATGTTGGGAAAGCTTCACTGTTTGTGTGTCTGCATGGTTTCCCCGATTGCATGCGCTTCGTGCGCAACAAAACAAACCTGTGCTCAATGCAGAATTTTCTTAGAAGGAACATTGATAGTGGCCTCATGTAGTCGCGCGTCGTAGTGGCGACATAGCGTGATGTGCCGGTTGCTGAGACGGTTTGAATATTGCTGCTATGGCACATGTAGTAAGTCCAACACGTTCAAGAACTGTGTGAGTGTATGCGAGAGTTGGGTGGACACGCAACTTCTTAGGCTTTGTATATGATGAAGCAATAAGTATTACTCGGTGTAGGCAGCACAGTATTACCAATAATTAGGACTACAGTATTTGCTAAAGACAATGATGCAAACGTTGCGTTAAGAGATTATTAAAATTTATGATCCAAAGGAAATCTTTAGTTTGGTGTCTAGAAGTCTTTAATTAGTCTACTAACTGTGATTTTAAGGGTTGTTAGAAACCGTGTTAAAGTTTTCAAAATGCCGGCGATCGTTGCGAAACTTCGTATAAGCAGTTTTTATACAGCAGGGTATCAAACACGCGGGCCGCATGTGGCCCGCGAGGTTGTTTTGTGCGGCCCGCGACGCTTTTTGGAAATTTTCAAATGTTACTTTATTCACCGGTGTTTAAAAGTGCTGTTCTAGCAAAAAACAAGTCCCTTTGAAACGAACGTAGATACGCTAGAAATGATTTGTCTGTAACTCACGATATGTTTCGCAGGAAATAAGATGTAAAAGCTGTTTCTGGTGAAGTCGAGGTACCGCCATTGCTATGTAAGCGTCATAATGCGGCCCTCGGGTTCCTTTATTAGTCCTCATTTGGCAACTCGAATGTAGTTAAAAAAAACTTCCTTTTACATGAACGATTGCCCACACAAAACAAACTGTATTTCCCGCCAACATTTACGATTTGCCGTTAAGATGCTTCCCGACTTCCGCAAGCAAGGATTTGGTGCGAGAATTTGCTTCGCGGCGAAGATTCGCTGCTCCCACCGCGTTTGCACACCGACAGTATCTCGTTTTTGCGAACCGAGCGGTAGGGTGTGCACTGCACCGATTAAACTGTTCACGCGCTGAATGTGAATCGATCCAAGTTGATCTATGTGAAGGCAATGGTGGACTCTTAAATGCAACGTGTTCAAGAAAAGAAATACTTTTCGTGACATCATAAAGGGACGATAGTCTTCAACTTGGGGCCCACGGGAAATCTCGATAAGCTTCCCGGGAAATTTACATTTTTTCAAGCCCTGATTGCCACATTTCATATTTGATAAAATCTGCATTGTTTGTTTCCATCTTAAAGCAAAGCAGTGATTTTCAACCTTTTTTGTACCGTGACCCATTATAGCAACCCACTATAACCCAATGGCCCCCATCTATAACTCGAATAAAGCAATGTAATATAGCCAGGGCGTAACAAGGTAAAATGGCGCCCGGGGCAAGAAGCAGGGATGAACAAATTTAGCTTTTTCAAATCAAAGTCCAATCCGACAATTTCAATTCAAAATCCAATCCAAATCCTGTTTAAATCCAAAATTCTATCAATCGTGTTCTGTTAAAGGCAAAATATATTGATCAATTATTTTTCTAATGTTCACTTACAATTGGTTTGCTTATTGCCTGATGGCCCTTTGTATTGTTTCTGTTTATTAGCTGAGTCATATGAAACAATAAATCAAACAATCAATCCAAAGCAGTGTTTGCCTCAGGAGGCAAAAAAGACAATACCACAAAGTACCTTGGAAACCAATCAAGTTAACTTATGCTCTATCTTCGGCTATTAGCACTACAATCGTGGACATTTTGAAGACTTCAAGACAAGCACTATTAGTATCAAATGCAATGAAAAGCTCAGTTATAAAGTGTAAGACAGCAAATCGGACAAACAAATTACCAGGTACAAAATACAGCACAAGCGAATCATTAGCACTAGGTTACGCATATAAAGTATAAAACACTATAACAATCATGGGTCAAGAAAAGGGATTGAAGCAATGTAAGTCACACAAACTCCTTAACTTTGATGACATGATATATAAGAGAGCAGCTTGCACCTTGCATCACTGGATAGTATGTGATATAAATTCAAACAAGATGTACAATTTCGACGGATGTGAGAAACCCACTGAAGCAAACTTACAGATTAAATGCAGTAATTTACAGCTCTGAAACAGAACTAAAAGTTGCGAAGAAGTTCAAAAAAAGATTATCAAATCCCAATCCATCACAAAGCTGAACATTTGCTGGATTTAAATCCAAATCCATGTACATCTCTGGCAAGAAGCAAATTTGGTTCCCCCATGTTCGAATCTAAGATCTTTCAGAAGCAAATGTACTGTATGGAAGTACTTGTGACCTTGTTGGGACTTTTTGGTGCCCCCACAATGATTCGGCACCTGGGGAGTTGCGCCTCCTTTACACTCGTTACACCCCTGATACAGCTGATCTACTCACGACCTCTCCAAAAATGGTTCACAACCCCTCTGAAGGTCACGACCCCCAGGTTGAAAAGCACTGCACTAAATTAACCCAGTTTTTCAAATTTGGCAGTAAAAACAGGCATACACAAAATGGCCAATGTAGACAGTAGGCACATAAACACATGGGCATAATAGGACAACTTAAGTATATTGGTACTACACAGCAAAAAACAACCTTTAACATTTAATACTTCACTTGCAAGACATAACTACATCAACAAAGTCATTCCAAGCTCTTTTTCTAACTCTCTCCAGATTTTGATTGCTTCTGGCATTAAATCACCACAGTATGGTTTTCTGTGTGAGATTTTTGATAGTCTTGAATGTCCATAAGAGCTTCCCCTTGCATGCGGCAAGGAAAACTGAAAAAACAAAAAAGTTTGATGTGCAAATAACACCTGGTCATAAGAACTGTAAAAATTGACGTATTCTTCTATTTGTCAAAATAAAATGAACAAAAGAACATGCAGCACATCGAAAAATAACACAAAAATATCTCACTACATTAACCAGTTGGAAGGAAAACTGAAAACAACCTTTTGCAATCTTCTGCATTTCTGTACGATACTAAAACACAAACACTGTTTCTTGATGGGGCTTGGTATTCTCCTGCAATATTCAACAAGCACACAACTTAATCAACATGCAACCTTCACTGAAATCAATCCTAGGGCTACGGTTAGGGTTTATCTTTAACGTTTAGTCAGAGGTGAAAGCAAGCCGGAACGCCGTTCCAGTAAAAGAATTATTGCCGGTGCGGCGTTCCGGTTAGAATTGCTGTTAGGTTGGTATTATGACGCTGACGCAACAATGGTGGTGCTTGAACTTTACTAGAAACAGCTTTTACATCTTATTTCCTGAGCAAGGTATTATATGAGTTCAAGGCAAATCATTTCTAGTCGTCTCAACATTCGTTTCAAAGGAGCTAGTTCACTCCCTAGCCGAGCACTTTTAAATACCGGTAAATAACCTAAATAACTTAAACTCTAATTATCTGAAAATTCCCAAACAGCATTGCGGCCCGCACAAAATGCCCTCGCGGGCCACATGCGGCCCGAGTCTTTGAGCCCTTGATCTAGAGCTTTCGATAAGCTTAAGAAAAAAATGTAAGTCGCCCTCGATTGTCCTTGATTGTAAGCGGCGGTTTACAATCGAATAACTACAGCGTACACTTTTTCAGGTTTATTGCCGAATTTTAGCTGTGCAACATGCTCAGAAACTGTTCTGCCAAAATTGATAATGACTTTTGGTGTTACTGCGCAGTGGCACACCTTAGAGGGAATAATGTGCACCGCCGCCCTTTTCATTAGTTTCATTGACTGTTTTTGCTCGGATATCGAGGGAGTTCAGAATAAAGTAATATGTTATGAATTGAAACAACTTACTCAATGAATGTAGCGAGTACGTGTAGACTCGGGGTCAGGTTTACCTATAGGCTAAAGCCTTGGGCCTCAAGATCCAAGGGGGCCTCCAAAAAACTGTGGTACGCATAGATTCAATGGCCGGTATGTGATCATTTAGATTAAACTTCGTCAAAAATGTATGTCTTAATTATTATTCACGAAATTTAGTTGCATTCAACTTTCGTGGTGATAGCGCCAGAGTCTTCCAACGAGTTTCCATACGAGTGAATCTCAATATGACGGTTGGTCAAGCCGCATGCCAACTATTGTGTCGATATACTCACAGCACGCTCGCTGCGTCCTGCGTTTGCTGAATCGTACCGATTGCGACGTGTGACTATATCAAAAGAACTTCTGGCTGTTCATGTTTGAAATGCACCTGATCAGTGGCACAACTGACGAACCTCTCCCCTTTGCCAAGCTAAATGTAAAATCCGGGCCCCTACATAGCTTGTATTTTGGTATTTACTGTTCTTTTGGTTTTAGTAGATTGTTGTTTTTTGCGTTTTTGGGAGTGTTTTCCGGTGATTTCGGGTGTATGTATAGCCGTTCAATACCGGGTTTGCTATTGTTTTTCAACTATTTTCTGAGTGTTAGCCAGTGGGCTACCTTCAGCTAAATTTCCCCCTAGTTACGTCACTGCACCTGATCAAAGCAAGGTTGAACTGCAGATAAGAGCTATGCG